>Ga0134099_1000034_pt1 | contig 184388 bp, 154 predicted proteins | sample 10_taG_2_FD_105482 | JGI IMG/M metagenome (GOLD analysis project Ga0134099, IMG submission 105482) | Switchgrass degrading microbial communities from high solid loading bioreactors in New Hampshire, USA - 10_41_5_180_A2 metaG | ecosystem: Engineered > Bioreactor > Semi-continuous > Anaerobic >...
CTCCAGGCATACATAGCTGAACATTCCCGTTTGCTGCTGATCGTCGCCGCGCATGAAACAATTGTCCCAGCCCTTGTTTGATCAGCCAAGCGCTCAGTTTGGGTTTTTCAACAAGCTCCTAGATCTCCAGGAACTCGCAAGAGTAATTCACATGTTTACGGGCATGCCGCACGTATCCACAGATGCCGGCCAGAAGACCTTGACAGTGCGGGGAACGGCCGGCCAGATTGCTATGGCAGCGTGGCTGGTGGGCGAATTGGACGTGGCCGCAGGCTCTGCGCAACAGAGTAAGGATCCATCTCGCCTCGAGTACCGGGTACAGAATGGCGGCGATGATCTGGTACGTGTGTTCAACCTGAAGCATATAAAGGATTCCAAAGACCTTCAGAAAACGCGGATGCTGCTCAAAGTAACGACGGGGATCCCAAAGTTATTCAACTATGGACGCCGGCCAACACTGGTGGCGGGTGGAACATCTGAACAGATTCGGGCTGCCGAGTGGTTGCTTGCCGAACTGGACCAGCCTGCCGGCCGGCAGCGAGACAACTTACAAGCGCGATTCTCCGCAAGTTATCCGGCGCCGGGCGCCCCTCAAGAGTTGGTGCGGGTATTCTGCGCCGCGGATAACACAACGGTGCGCGAACTTGACGAAATCTCGATCACGTTTCGCGCAAATAGTGGGTATTATTCGAATGTTTGCGCTATACAACCACAAGGCCTTGGCGCTGCGCGGGACTCCCGGCCAGCTTGCTCTCGCCGAATGGCTGTTCACCGAACTGGCGTCGGGCGCCAGGGCGCCGGGCCCTGCTCAAGAGAGCGGATTGCCTGCTTCAAAGGAGTATTGGGATCCGGAACCTGTCGGCAAGCTCGGGGAATTGGTGCGCGTCTTCCATTTCGCGCCCAGCGCCACGGACCGCAACATTCAGGAGGCCGCCCACTCTGTCCGAACTGTTGGACGTATATTCACCGTTTTCCCTTGTACCGCCCTGCGTGCGGTGGTCGTGCGCGGAAACGCCCAAGAGGTTGCGCTAGCGGAAGCGCTCATCAGGGAGCGGAGCTTCGTGCCGGCAAACGCCGTGCGGTGATCCCGTTCCGCGCCGGCTCTGTCGGGGTGAACCTGAAGGCGTTCAGGACCTCCGCGGAATCGCCGCCGGACTTAGAATAAAGGCACGGAGGGGCTATGCGAGTGTTCTTGAAGGCTTCATTCCCGGTGGCGACAGGCAACCGGGCAATCTCAGACGGCAGCATCATCCAGACAATTCAGTCGATTCTGGATGAAGTGAAACCCGAGGCGGCGTATTTCCTCGACGACGGCGGCGAGCGGACTGCGTACCTGTTCTGCGACCTGAAAGATGCATCTCAAATCCCGGCGCTGAGCGAGCCGTGGTTCCTGGCTTTGGATGCCAAGGTGGAGATCCGTCCGGCGATGAACGCCGCCGACCTGGCCGCAGCCGCCCCGGCTATTGATCGGGCCGTAAAGAAATACGGCGCGCGCACAATGACAGCGCGCTGAACATGCAGCGGTGGTCCGCCAGGGGTTGGGAGTCCGCGTGGGGATGCGGCCTGCCTGATTCATTGCAGTGGCCCGGCGCGGCGCTGCTGGGGCCCGCCACCGAACCCATCCCAGCGGCGCATGCCCCGCTCTCTGCGTTAGACTGGGAGCGATACACCACCAGATGCGGATGTGGCGGAACTGGCAGACGCACCGGATTTAGGTTCCGGCGCCCGCAAGGGCTTGGGAGTTCGACCCTCCCCATCCGCACTTCCCTGCCTCGCCGTACGCTCCCCGGTTGTGCATGGCTGAAGTTTTGAGTATAAAGGCGTCATGAGCTTTCATGTAAAGATTGCCGCATTGGGTCTCTTCGCGGCCTTGCTGGCGGCGCAGACGCCGCCTGCGGACCCAGCCGCACAAGCGCCGGAGCGCGAACCCGGGCTTTATGCCACCATGACCACAACCATGGGCGTAATCCAGCTCCGGCTGTTCGAAAAGGAAGCGCCGATCACGGTCAAGAATTTCATCGATCTACAACGAGGCCGCAAGGCCTGGAGGGACCAGAAGACAGGCGCCATGGTGCGCCGCCCGTTCTACACCGGGTTGATCTTTCACCGCGTGATCGCGGGGTTCATGATTCAAAGCGGCGATCCCGCGGGAACGGGCATGGGCAATCCGGGCTTCACCATCAAAGACGAAATCGTCCCAACGTTGAAATTCTCCAAACCGGGCATCCTGGCGATGGCGAATATCGGCGAGCCGAACACCGGCGCCACCCAGTTCTTCATCACCGTCGCGCCCACGCCGCATTTGAACGGCCAGCACACGATTTTCGGCGAAGTGGTCGGCGGCATGGATGTCGTGAACAAGATCGCGAATGTGAAGACGAACGCGGACGACAGGCCGTTGACGCCGGTGCGCATCACAGGGTTGACGTTTGAGCGCGTCGGGCCGGCCCCGGCAAACGATCCACTCGGACCGCCCCGCCCGGCGAAGAAAGCGGCTCCCGCGAAGAAGTAAAGACCCGCGCTCCGCGGCCGGGGCGGACGCTCTCCGCGGCGCCGCCGGTGTGACAAACTGGTTTGCGCTATGGGAACTGTTTCGCTTGCCGGCCGCGCGCTGCTGCTCGGCCTGATTTCCACCGCGGTGGCATTCGGCCAGCCCGCGGCCCTCAAGTGGTACAAAGGCAACCTGCACACGCACACGCTCAACAGCGACGGAGACTCCTCCCCGCTCGAGGTGGCGACTTGGTACCGGGAGAACGGCTACCACTTTCTCGTTCTTTCGGACCACAACTATCTAACCGAGGTGGCGGACCTCAACCGGGTGCTCGGCGCCAGGGAGAAGTTTCTGCTCATACCCGGAGAAGAGATCTCCGATTCGTTCGACCGCAAGCCGATTCACGTAAACGCCACCGACCTGCGCGAGGAGCTCCGGCCTGCCGGCGGCCGCTCCCTGGTGGAGACAATCAGCCGGAACGTGGAAGCCATCAAGGCGAAGGGCGCGCTGCCGGCGGTCAATCACCCGAATTTCAACTGGGCGATGACGTCCAAAGACCTGCTCGAAGTGCCCGGGATGACGCACTTTGAGATCTACAACGGTCATCCGGACGTTCACAATCACGGGGGCGGGGGCGCGGAATCGCTCGAAGAGATGTGGGACGTTCTGCTCACGGCCGGCCGGCGGATCTACGGCTTCGCAGTGGACGACGCCCACCATTTCAAACGCTTCGGGCGCAACCTCGCCAACCCGGGCCGCGGCTGGGTGATGGTGCGGGCGGCGTCGCTGGATACCGCCAGCATCGTGAAGGCCCTGCGCGAGGGCAACTTCTATGCGTCCACCGGCGTGGAATTGAACGATATCCAGGTCACGGAGAGCGAACTGCGGATCGAGATCAAGCCGGTAAGGAATTTCAAATTCACCACGTACTTCATCGGGGCGGGGGGCACGGTGCTCGAGCGCAGCTTCGATCTGAAGCCGGTGTACCGGTTCAAGGGGAACGAGCGGTACGTGCGGGCGCGCGTGGAGTCGTCCGGCGGAGACACCGCCTGGGTGCAGCCGGTATTCCTTCCCGTGCGGCCCTGAGCGCCGCCGGCAGCCCGCCGTTACTTCCTGTGGAACGTGCGCGGGGTGGGATCGTAGCTTATCGGGAAGGTCTCAGAAATGTGATCCTGCCAGGTGAGCTTCTCTTCGTCGACCAGGGCCCATATCAGGCCGATCCCCGCGGCGACGATGCTCAGGCAGACCGCCCCGAGCCGCAGCACGCGCAGGCGCCAGCCCGGCCTCGAGCCGTCGAACGTCACCAGCCGCAACCGGAACAGTTGCATACCCGGGGTTTCGCGTCCGAGCACGGACCAGAAGAGATGATAGAAAAGCGCCATCGCGGCGACAGCTATGCCGTAATACAACGCCGCGCCGCGCGCCAGTTCAAAGGTCCCGCCCATCAGGTGGAAGGGGAGGGCGGCGAGGGCCACCCCGATGGCCACCAGCCCGGCGTCGGCGCAGGCCGCTTTCAGCCGGACTTGCGGAGAGGCGGCGGGCACTTCGATGCATGCGGTCTGCGGCCGCTGCGCGGTGGGGCGGAAATCCAGTTTCTGTTGCTGCCTGACGCGCGGGGCAGCCGCATCGAGCGGCCGCGATTGCCGGCGGGGAGCGCCCAACCGCGTGCGCGCCAGGCTGCGCGCTGCCACGGCTTCAAACGGGATTACTTTGGGCCTCTCGGAGGCGAAGAGCGAGGGCTGCCGCGGTCGCCGTGCCGGCCGCGCCGGTTGCTCGGGTTCCTCAGCGGCCAACGGAGGCTCAAGGGCAGGCGCGGGAACGGCCGCGGAGTTCGCGACGGGGAAAACGGGTTGCGGCCCTTTGAGCCAGCGGCCGCAATGGTGGCACCGGTGCTCGTGCTCCGAGGTTGAAGATCCGCAATATCTGCAGCGCAAGGCTTTAGTCTCGTTGCGCAGGCCCGTCACTGCCCCGCCAACCGGTCCGTGTTAGGATGTTCGATTGAGTTTTTGGGGCCATACGCAACACAACTCCTATCAAGCTCTTAGTAACATAATCGGCGGAGTTTGTCACGGACATTCGGGGCCTGCCAGAAAAAAAGCTTTGATTTTGGCGTTCCTGGCTTCGCTTGCGTTCGCTCAGGCGCCCCCGCAGCCCTCCACCGCGCCGGTTCAGACCGTCCTCGGACCGGAGGGCGAAGCATCCGGGAGCGGCGGGCAAGTCACCTCGAACCAGGTTCCGGAGGGCTATGCGCTGATCGGCGCGATTTCGCAGATGCAGGAAGGCCCGTGGTACAGGCTGCGCGGCGCGGCGCAGATCGAGACGGCCACGGTGCTGCTGAAGGCCGACGAGATCGACTACAACCGCGAGACGGGCGACGCCGAGGCGCGCGGCAACGTCTATCTCCGCCACTACAAAGGCGGGGAAGAGCTTTGGGCCGACCGTGTCGAATACAACATCGAGGACGAGACCGGCAGGTTCTTTAATGTCAAAGGCACCTCGCCGGTCGACATGGAGCCCCGGCCCGGCATCCTGACCACCACGAATCCGTTTCATTTCGGCGGCAAGTGGGCCGAGCGCCGCAAGGAGAAATACATTCTCTACGACGGCTACATCACGAACTGCAGGATGCCCAACCCCTGGTGGGTGCTGCGCGGCCCGGTTTTCGACATCATCCCGAACAACCGCGCCATCGCCTACCGCAGCGTCTTCTGGATGCGGTGGGCGCCGATTTTTTACATGCCTTTCTTTTACAAGTCGCTCGAACGCCTGCCGCGGCGCAGCGGCTTTTTGACGCCCAATATCGGGAACAGCTCGCGGCGCGGCAAGATGATCGGCGCCGGATACTACTGGGCCATCAACCGCAGCTACGATGCCACCTACCGCGCCCAGTATTTCACCCAGCGCGGCTTCGCCCACCACGTTGACCTCCGCGGCAAGCCCAACGCCGGAACCGACTTCAACGCCGTTATGTACGGCGTAAACGACCGCCTGGGGGAGGGCGGCTTTCTCGCCTCCGTACAGGCGCGTTCCGATCTCGGCCGCGGCTTCTATGCCCGGGTGGAAGCCAATTATCTCAGCTCCCTGGTTTTCCGCCGGGCGTTCACGGAGTCCTTTGCCGAGGCGATTCAGGGCGAAGTTCACTCGGTGGGCTACGTGGCGAAGGATTGGTCCACCTACGGCCTGAGGTTTGCCATGCAGCGGAACGAGAACACGCAGAGCACGCTTCCGGGGGATACGATCGTCATCCGCAAGCTGCCCGAAGTGAGCTTTTCCAGCCGCGACCGCCAACTCTGGCGCAATCTCCCGTTCTGGATTTCCTGGGATTCGAGCGCTGGCCTGCTGCGCCGCACGCAGTTGCTCTTCCAGACGCGCCAGTTCCTCCAGCGGATGGACTTTTACCCCCGGGTGACTACCGCGCTGCGTTGGAAGGATTTCAGCCTGATACCGAGCGTCGCTTTCCGCGGCACGCATTACGGGGAAAGCGTGCGCGACACCCGCATCGTGGGGCAGGACGTGAACCGCAGCGCCCGGGAATTCGACGTTACGCTGGCGCCGCCCTCGCTCGCCCGCATTTTCGACGGCAGGCTCAAGCACGTCATCGAGCCGCGGGTGTCCTACCGCTACGTCACGGGCATCACGGACTTCCACCGCTATATCCGTTTCGACGAGACGGAGCTGTACTCAAATACAAATGAAGCCGAGCTGTCGATCACGAACCGCATTTTTGCGAAACGCAACGGGAACGTGGAAGAGATCCTGAGTTGGCAGCTCTGGCAGAAGCGCTACTTCGACCCGACCTTCGGCGGGGCGGTGGTTGAGGGGAGACGCAACACGCTCCTCAGCGCGCTGGCCTTGACGCCGTACGCGTTTCTGGACGGTCCCCGGAACTACTCGCCGGTGGTTTCCATTCTGCGGATGAGTCCGAGATCGAATTTCGGGCTGGAGTGGCGCGCCGATTACGATCCGCTGCGCAAGATGGTGGTGAACAGCGGATTCACGGCGGATCTGCGCGTTGGCGAATACTGGTTCTCGCTGATGCACAACACGGTGCGCGGGGTGCCGCTGCTCTCGCCTAGTTCGAACCAGTTCACCGGGCAGGTCAGAATCGGCAATGAAAACCGGCGCGGCTGGAATGCCGGGTTCCTCGCCAACTACGACTTCAAATTCGGGATCATGCGCTTTGCGACCACCCAGGTCACCTACAACACCGACTGCTGCGGTTTCAGCATCCAGTACCGCCGTATCGGACTGGAAGGGCGCAACGAGAACCAGTACGTGTTTGCGTTCTCCGTGGCGAACCTGGGCTCCTTCGGCACGCTGAAGCGCCAGGACCGGATGTTCTGAAGCCGCCCTCCTCCGGCCCCGCACTACAATAAATTGTGGACCTGGAGAAAACCCTTCTTCGCAAAACCGGCGAGGCCATCGGCCGCTTCAAGATGATCCGCGACGGCGACCGCGTGGCGGTGGCGCTCTCCGGGGGAAAAGACTCCCTGACGATGCTCGAAGCGCTTCTGCTGCTTCAGAAACGGGCGCCGGTGGAGTTTACGGTTTCGGCGTTTACCATCGAGCAGGGCAAGTTCTTGCGGCCGATCGAACCGCTGGCCGAGTATCTGAAAAAAAAGGGGATAGCCTGGACCTACTTCCGGGACACCCCGTCGCTGCGGCTCATCGAAGAGAAACCGGAACACGGCTGCGACCTGTGCAGCCGGTACCGCCGGCGCGCGGTGTACGAAGTGGTGCGCGGGCTGGGCGCCAACGTGATCGCCTTCGGCCACACGGCAGACGACTTCTGCGAGGCGCTGCTGCGTAACACTCTTTTCACCGGAAAACTGAGCGCGCTGCCGCCGGTGACGCACTCCCGCGACAAGGAATTCCGGCTCATCCGGCCGATGCTGTTCGTCACCGAGGACCTCACGCGGCGGTACGTCGAAATGCTGGGCGCGCCGGTGGTGCCGTGCGGCTGCTCGCAGCGCACGGGCACGGTCCGGCGGGCGATCCGCGACATGTTCGCCCGCCTGGAGCAGGATTTCCCGCACCTCAAGCAGAATATCCTGTCGGCCATGGGCAACGTGGATTTGAACCGGCTGCTCGACACGCGCTTTCTCAATCCCGACGGCGCACCCGCGGAAGGCGGCGACCTGCTGCCCGTCCTGGAAGATTGACCCTGTTCGCCTTCCGATGCGAACATGATTCTTTCTCAAGCTGGAGGACAGGATGGCGGACGAGTTCAACGGCAAGACGGCGCTGGTAACGGGCGCCTCACGCGGCATCGGGGCGGCGACGGCAATCGCGCTGGCACGCCGCGGCTGCAAGCGGGTGGTGGTGCATTACAACAGTTACAAGGAAGGCGCGGAGCGTACGGCGCAGGCGGTGTGCGCGGCGGGAGCAGCGTGCGATCTGATTGGAGCGAACCTCGGCACGATGGCGGGCATCGAGTCGTTCATCAGCCAGATGCCTGAAACCGACATCCTGATCAACAACGCCGGTTCGCTGGTGAAACGCGCCAAGCTTCTCGAGTTCACCAACGAGCTTTACGACGAGGTGATGAACCTCAACGTGAAGAGCGCGTGGATGATCACGCAGGCAGCCGTTCCGGCGATGATCCGCCGGGGCGGTGGCTGCATCGTAAACCTCAGCTCGATCGCCGCCCGCAACGGGGGAGGGCCGGGAGCGACCGTGTACGCTGCCGCGAAAGCCGCCGTGATGACGATGACGAAGGGTTTGGCCAAGGAGCTCGCGCCGCAGGGGATCCGGGTGAACGCCGTCAGCCCGGGCACGGTGGATAACTACTTCCACGAGCAGTTTTCAACCCGGCAGATGCTCGAGAATGTAGTGGCGGCGACTCCGGCGGGGAGGCTGGCCACCAACGAGGATATCGCCGACGTGATCGTGTTTCTGTGCTCCGATGCGGCACGGTACGTTCACGGGCAGACAATCGAGGTCAACGGGGGGATTCTGGCTCCGTAGCCGTCTTACCAACGGCATTCTTCCTCAGCTTCACCCAGGCGGGAAAAATGCCCGGGTTTTCGAGCCAGGTGAGCATCCAGAGGATCATTTCCTCCTTCTCGGTGCGGCCGCGGCGCAGCGCCCACCGGGCGTGGTCCTTGGCTTCGATCACCAGGCGCCGGCAGAGGCGCTCCCGGGCCTTGTCGCCGGCCTCGCGGGCGCGGGCGTACTCTTCCCCGAGCTCCAGCAGGCTGCGCTCCAGCTCGGCGAGCGAGCCCTGGCGGACACCCGCCACCACGGGCACGAGAGGCACGCCGCTTTCGCGGAGCAGCCGCCGTAAATAGCTTTCGGAGACCGGCGCCAAACGGGTGAGCAGCTCGGCCCACTCCGCCTCAGTGATTTTTTCGGGGCGTTTTTCTTCCAGGTACGCGTTCAGTTCGGTCCGCTTGCTTCGCCTGGCGGAGGCCACGTCTATATTGTTGGACGGCGCGGGCATGCTCCGCCAGTTCTTTCGAGAACCGGTGCGCGCCGGAGTTGTCGGGCAGGGCGACGAAGTAAAGGAAGTCGGTTTGGGCCGGGTTCAGCGCGGCGCGGAGTGATTCCGCACCGGGGTTCGCAATCGGCCCGGGCGGCAAGCCGGCGTGCTGGTAGGTGTTGAAGCGCTGCTTGCTGTCCAGATCCGAGCGGTAGATCGTGCCCCGGTAACGGTCTTCGAGCAAAGCCGCGTAGATCGCCGTGGGGTCGCACTGGAGCGGGATTCTCAGACGGAGCCGGTTAAGGAAGACGGACGCGATCAGGGGGCGCTCCTGAGGCAGGCGGGCTTCCTTCTCGACGAGGGAGGCCAGCGTAACGGTGTCGTGAACCGGGGCGTCCGGCGGCGCAAGCTCGCTCCACACCTTGCGGAAGCGATCGGTCATCATCTTGCAGAGCTGCGCGGGGGTGGTGTGCCGCGTGAGGTGATACGTATCAGGGAAAAGATACCCTTCGAGCGAGGGCGCCTGGGGGGCCAGGTCGCGGATGAGGGATGGGTCCTGAGCGGCGGCCAGAAAACTCTTGCCGTCCATGATGCCCTGGCGCGTGAGAGTGGCCGCGATATCGAAAATGTTGTTGCCCTCCGGCACGGCCAGGACGTAGTAGAAGATGTCGCCGCGGGCGATGCGCTCGAACACCTGCCGCGCGCTCGCGGGCTCCGCGAAGCGGTATTCTCCTGCGTGGAGGCGCACGTCCGGGCGGACCGCGCGCAGGATCAGGAACTGAACCGGATGCTGGATGACGCCGGCGCTCGCGAGCATCCGGGCAATCTTGGGCGTGCCCGTGCCCTTGGGAATGTCCACAAACACCGCGCCGGAAAAGCCGCGGTAGGGCGCGTGCACCCACCAGGCAGCGGCCACAACGCCGGCGGCCAGAGCCGCCAATAGCAGCAGGAGGAGACGAAACTTCACGGGGCGCACCCCGGTTGCAGGCCCATTCCGGCCGCATCGAGATAGCTTTGCAGGAGGATCACGGCCGCGAGCCGGTCCGCGGCGCGGGCGCGCTTCTGGATGCTGATCCCGCTCTGGCGGAGAACGCGCTGGGCCTGAACCGTGGTCAGCCGCTCGTCCCACAGCTTCACGGGCACGCCGGTCCGCTCAGAGAGCGCCTCGGCGAAGCGCCGAATGGCGGCCGCCTGAGGCCCCTCTTCGCCGCTCATAGAAATGGGGTGGCCCACGAGAAACAGGGAAACGTTATGTTCGGAAGCAAGGCGAGCCAAGGCGGCAAAATCCTCGCGATTGTTCTTTCGTTCGATGGTCGGCAACCCCTGGGCGGTCAGCCCGAGCTCGTCGCTGACGGCTACCCCGATGCGGCGCTTGCCAACGTCGAGAGCCATGATTCTCCGCGCGGCTTCAGACACTTTCCTCGTCTCTGGTGCGGGCTGGCCGCTCATTCCGCGCGGCGGGCGCGCACATTACATTATAGGGTGCTCCGTGATAGAGTAGCGGATAGCGATTTCCGACGCTGATTGCGGCTTTTTCAGGGACGTCGTGGCGGTATTATCACGGAGAATCAGCACTATCAGGCCCCGAGGCGTGAGCGCATCCGTAATTGGATTGGCCTGCACGATCGCTCTGCTGTATTACGGCCGGATGTTCCTGATCACCCTGACCACGGCTGTAATCCTGGCCTTCATCCTCGAACCCTCGGTGGTTCTGCTCATGAGGTTTCGCGTCCCCCGCGCACTGGCCAGTTTTGTAGTGTGCGCGATGGCGATCTGCCTGCTATATCTGGTGGGACTTGCGGCGTACACGCAGGTTGCGCTGGTGGTGGAAGACTTTCCGAAATACAGCCAGCGGATCGACCAGCTCGCCGAGCAGGTAGTCACGAGGATGGAAAGAATCGAGCGCTGGGTAGGGGAAGTGATCGTGCCGAGGCGGTTCCGCGGGCAACAGGTGCAGGCGCCGGCGCCCGAGCCCCCCAAGCCGGTTGCGCCCGCCAAGCGCCGCCGGGCCGCCGAGCCGGTCCTGCCTCCCGCTCCCCCGCCGGTTGCGCCGGGGACAGTGCAGGAAGTGCGCATCCGGCCGTCGCGGTCGCCGCTGCTCGATTTTGTCTACGACCATGCCGCCTCGGTTTACAAGATTCTGCTGATGGCGTCGTTCGTTCCCTTTCTGGTCTACTTCATGCTGAGCTGGCGCGACCACATCCACCACACTTTCTTACTGCTGTTCGAGGACCAGGGGCGTATCATGGCCGGCAAGAGCCTGGAAGGCATCGCGAGCATGGTTCGTGCCTTCGTGGTGGGCAATTCGCTTCTCGGGCTTTTGCTGGCGGCCATTACGACGCTCGTGTTCTGGCTCTTTCAACTGCCGTATCCCTTCCTGCTCGGCCCGCTGAGTGGAATTCTCTCCCTGGTTCCCTACATCGGCCTGCCTCTGGCGCTGGTGCCCGCGCTGCTGGGAGCGCTGATCCGCTACGACACGATGCCGCCGTACCTGATCATCCTGTCGATCGTGTCGCTGCTGCACCTGATTGGAACGAACCTGCTGTATCCAAAGATCGTGGGGCCGCGGGTGCATTTAAACCCGCTGGTGGTCACGGTCGCACTGATGTTCTGGAGCGTGCTGTGGGGCGCAGCCGGTTTGATCCTCGCGATTCCACTCACGGCGGGACTGAAAGCGGTGTGCGATAACGTAAAGCCGCTCGAGGCATACGGGCGGCTGCTGGGGGATTGACCGCCCTGGCCGGGCATGGCGGGCCGCGCATGTGCACGGCCCGCGGTTGGGCATGACCCGGCGCTCATCAGAAGTGATACTTCAAGCCGAACTGGATGTTGCGGGGCGCCTGCACCTGGCCGGTGATCTGGCCGAAGGAGCTGGGCGTGGAAATGTCGCGTCCCGGAGGCCCGAAACTCACGTGGTTCAGCGCGTTGAAGAACTCGGCGCGGAAATCGAAGTACTGGCGCTCGGTGACGCTGAACCTCTTGCCAATGGACATATCGAGGTTGAAAAAGCTCGGAGCGCGTTCGGTGCCTATTCCGGCGGTTCCGAACATGCCGGGGGCGGGCACTCCGTAGGCGCACTGGCCGTCGTCGATCCCCGGACCGCAGAAGTTCGCGGCCGTAACGGGGCCAAAGAACGCGTCCACGGTCTGGGACGTGATCTCCATTTTCCGGTAGCGGTTGGCGCGGACGCCGCCCCGGACGGCCTGTCCCGTATTGGCCGCGCTTGCCTCGATGGTGACTGGGAAGCCCGAGTGCGTGGTGACGAAGTAGTTGATACTCCAGCCGCCGAGCACGAGGTCTGCCGCGCGGTTAAAGTTCGAGCCGAACCTCTTGCCGCGGCCGACAGGCAGCTCATAGAGACCGCCGAGACTGAAGTTGTGCCGGGCGTCGAAGCAGGCCGGGCCGCGATTCGCGCGGCGGTCGTAGGCGTTCTGCCAGTAGGCGCGATCGGAATTGACGGAACCGCAGCCGTAATAGCCCAGGTTTTCCATCATCGTCTTGCTGAGCGTGTAGGAGCTGACGAAATCGAGCCCGCTGGAGAGCCGCCTCCGTCCGGTCACCTGGAGTGAGTTGTAACTCATCCGCGCGCTGCTCTCGGTAAGGGCGATATTGCCTACGTTCGGCAGAACGGCGGCGAGCGGGCGGCGGTCATTTATCGGAGCCCAGGTTGCAAACGGGCCCTCGCCGGGCAGCGGCTGGTTGGCCTCGTGCGGCACAACCAGGTGGGTGCCCAATTGGCCGACATATGCCATGTTCAGCGACGTGTTGTTGCTGAACTGGTATTCGATGGCGGCGTTGTATTGCTGGGTGAACTGGGGACGCAGCTTGGGGTCCCATGCGCGGGCCTGGAAGAACGGATTGGGGCCGGTGCGCGGGCCGGTCATATCGCCCTGGGGAATCACGTCCGAGAAGCCGGTGCGGATATCGCCCGGAGTGCGCTGATCGTAGGTGATATTGGATTCGACGAAGAACGGCGGGTTCATGGTAAGGCGCAGGTTGGCGCCCGTGCCCTCCATGAAACTGGACATCGCGTAGCCCATGCGGAATACGAGCCTCTTCCCGAACACACCGGGCGTCCAGGCGAAGCCCACGCGCGGCTCGAACTGCTTGTAATAGGGGTCATACAGGGCGCGGCTGTTGCCATCCTTGCCCGCATAGAGCAGTTCGCCGGTGACAACGTTGATATTCACCTGGCGGTCCGCCACCTCGTAGATGGGTTGCGCGTACTCCCAGCGGAGACCGAGGTTGAGCGTCAGGTTCGAGGTGACCTTCCAGTCGTCCTGGAAGAAAACGCCGTCGCGCCACTGCCTGTGGCCCCACATTCCGGAGACCCCTCCGCGGCCCTTGCTGGCCAGCGCGTTCAAGAGGAAGTCGCCGTAGGCGATGCCGGAGTAGCTGCCGTCGAACGTAAAGCTCCCGAGCGCTCCGTTGTTGCCCGCATAGTAGCGGTTCTGGCGGTAGCGAATGAACTGCACTCCCATTTTGAGCAGGTGCGCTCCGTACTGGATCGTCAGGTTGTTGCCGTACTGGAATTTGTTGTCCATCGTGTTGCTGATGGTGGCTGCGGTTCCCAGTCCGGTCAGGCCGCTGCCGAGGCTGACGGCGCTCAAGCCTGGTATAAACTGCCCGCCGGGGATTCCGAACTTCTGGTTGCCGTCGGGGCCGAGCTTGCCCGACCAGTCAACCACGACGTCGTTGATGCCGATGCGGGAGAAGCCGAAGCGGGCTTCATTGACTACGCGCGGCGAGAAGGTGCGCGTCCAGGTAAGCACGACGCTTTGGGTCGGGCCCGTCGTTCCGCTGGTCATCTGAGTGGGGAGCGGCTGCTCGCTGCCGACGGATTCGTAGCGCCCGATCGACCAACGGCCCGTCAGACTGTCGGCGTCGCTGGGGCGGTAATCCAGGCGCACATCGGCCTGGTGGTTCGACAGAGTGGTGGCCGATGTCCCGCGGTAGTTGCTCGAAATGCCGAGAGTGCCCGTGCCGGGATTGTTCGGCAGCGGATACAGATCGGGCTGTGAGAATAGATACTGCGCCACCGGGTTTGTAATTCGCGACTGAGGGATGATGTTGCCGGGGAACGGCTGCCGCGAACCGACGTCTGACCCGGTGAGCGGATCGCGCACGATCTGCTGCTGCTTGATCAGAAAGTCCGAGAGGTCGCCCGTGCGCCAGGCTTCCGGAGCGACACTGGCGGTCGCCGGGCCGGAGCTGTTCTGCTTGGTCCCCTCGTAGTCCATGAAGAAAAACGCCTTGTTGCGCACGATCGGCCCGCCCAGAGTGCCCCCGAAAATATGCCGGCTGAAATCGCGTCTTTGGGTCTGGGAGCGGTTGGCGAAAAAGCCGTTGGCGTCGAGGCTTTCATCTCGCAGGAACTCAAATACGTTGCCGTGGACCTCGTTCGTTCCGCCCTTGATGGACATCGCCACGATCGCGCCGCCCACGTTGCCGAACTCTGAGGAGCCGTTGCCGGTGATGACCTTCACTTCCTCAAGCGCGTCGACGTTGGGAGAGTAGCCGATGCGGTTATCGATCGAGTCGTTCACGTCGACGCCGTCCAGAAGAAAGTTATTCGTCTGTTCCCGGTTGCCGTTCACCTGCGGGCGGCTGCCGGAACCCTGAAACCGGCCCGAGGTGTTCATGGCATTCGGGTTAGTGGAAATGGCGCCGGGTATCAGCAGCGTCAGGCTGGCGAAATTACGCCCGTTCAAAGGGACTGTAGTCAGCTTCGTTGAGGACAGCGCGTCGCCGGTCTGGGTGGATTCCGTTTGCAGGGTAGGCGCGATGTCCCGGATCTCGATTGACTGGGTGGCATCGCCGACTTCCAGTTGAATATCGACCCGCGCCGTCTGGTTGATTTCGAGCTGGAATGGCCCCAGAGTAGTCCTCTTGAATCCCTGAATCTCCGCCGTTACATTATAGCTGCCTATGGGAAGAAACAGGAGATTGTACACCCCGGCTTCATTGGAAACCGTTGTGTAAGTCAGGTTAGTTGTAATATTTGTTGCGACGACCCGTACTTTCGGGATCACCGCTCCAGTTTGATCCTTTACGGTGCCTGTAACTGCGCCGGTCATAGTTTGACCAATCGCCAGCCCGGCTGTGTACAGAAGTAACACAGCCGTTACAAATATTTCCCTTTTCATGTTTTGAGACTCCTTCCGCAGTTGGCTCAATTGTGTTGTGAACTTAGTCTGCAAGTCAAGGACTTTCACGATTTCTCCGCAGAAAGAGCTGTGGAGACCGGCTGGACGCCCACACTGCACAGGAAACGGCTATGATTGAAGTCTATGACCCGGAGAGAGTTGCGACGGGAATGTGGGATGTTTTGCCGTTCAGCGCGAGCTGTGTACGTCCGTAATGTGCATACGGCCGTGTCCGAAGCAGCGCCCTCGGCCTCATTCTTCACGCAAGCGCCGGGTAGGAGCCTCCCACGAGGAGAAAAGGAACGTTTTGGATTTTTGCAATGAGGAAAGCGCTTGAACCCTACATGAAACTCGCGCCGTTCGCCGGCATAGGTATAGCGCTGGTGGCGATTGCGATTGCGGCGGTCTTATATGTCCAGCGCGGAGCGCACGTAGTACTGAAAGGTTCCGTGCAGAAGGTGAGGACGCTCGCGCTGGACGAAAACAGTTCTGCTGCAGTGATCGACTTTCGCGCAACCAACCCCTCGGATTACCCCTTTATAGTCCGCGAGGTTTCGGTGGTGCTGGTTGAGCCGGACGGAACTACTCACGAAGGCTTGGTCGTCTCGGAGGTCGATGCGATGCGGTTGTTTGAGTACTATCCCGTGCTGGGCCAGAAGTTCAACGACAGCCTGATTGCCCGCACGAAGATTAATCCCCGCGAGACGATCGACCGGATGCTGGCAGTGCGGTTTGAAGTTCCGGAACAACGGCTTCAGGGGCGGCAGAACCTCCGCATCCGCATCAGTGAACTTGACGCTCCCCCTTCAGAGATCGAGGAAGTTCAGCGGTAGTTAGACCACCCTTGCAGAATTAAGTCGCCTTTCCGACGCTCTCGTAAAGCGCTCTGAGGCGCTGGCTGTACTCTGCTTCCGCGTACTCCAATATGTCATTGTGATCCGCGCCGGGTATGGTCCAAAACGTCTTGGGTTCCGGGGCGGCGTCGAAAAGAGCGCGGCCGAACTCGATGGGGACGATGGTGTCGCGATCGCCGTGCATGACCAGCAGCGGAACACGGATACGTTTGATTTTCGGCACCGAGTCGTAGCTGAAGATTAGCAGCGGCCCGAGCACGGGCAAGACACGCCCGGCCATGGCGCGGGCCGACGTGAACGGCGCTTCGAGCACCAGGGCGGCGCAGGGACGCCGCGCGGCAAGATCGACCGCCACAGCGCAGCCCAGCGATTCACCGTGGAGAACGATGGGCCGCCCGAGGGTCTTGAGGTAGTCGTAGGCGGCATCGGCGTCGGCGTAAAGCCCGGACTCCGTGGGGCGCCCCTGGCTCTTGCCGTACCCGCGATAGTCCAGCGTGAGCACGGCGGATCCCGCCGCGGCGATCTCGCGCATGTGCGGCACGCGATGCGTCACGTTGCCCGCGTTGCCGTGGAGGAACAGGGTCACAACCCGCGCTCCCGGGGGATCGACCAGCCAGCCGTGCAGCCGCACTCCGTCGGCCGCGCGGAGCCAGACGTCCTGGGCATTCACTTCGGCCTGCGCTTCCCAGAATCCGTGCGGATACCGCATGGGATGGTAAACCGCGCGCCCCGCGGCGTAGTAGAGCACCGCGTAGCCGCAGGCGCCGGCCAGCGGATACGCGATCATTCTTCTGAAGCGCGACATTTCTCGAACACGATAACACGAAGAGCGCGGAAGTACCGTTCTGACTCAGCGCACCCAATAACCGCTGAGGCTGAGCGCCAGAATCGCCAAGACGGCCAGCGACACCACGACGTACGTCCGGTCTCCCTGCAGGTAGAATCCAAGAGCAGCGGCGGCGACGCGAGCCACCGGTGTGGCCATCAGCAATAGAATTCCAAACTGAATGGAAGCCCGGCAGTCGAGTGTGCGGAGCGAAGCCAAGATACCGGAAACGCTGTTCAGGGGGGACGGTTCGCCGTGAAAGAAATGGTATTCCGCCGCGCCGGTCCCGGCATGCCAGAGATAGCAGATTCCCGAGACGAGCACGACCGCGGCCGAGATCAGCACGCCCGCCCGAAGCAGGTTGCCGACGAGTTTCTCAATCCGCTCGTCCGTCCAGCGGCGCGCGCCGCCGTCGCGGCTCACAGCGCCCCCTTAAGGCCGCTGTATATCATCTGAATCGCGATGAAGACGAGGACCAATCCGAACAGCGCCCTTAGGACCTTTGTTCTCGCCGCAGCCAGCAGTCGCGCGCCCAGGCTTGAACCGGCCAGCACGCCGAGCATTACGGGCATCGCCAGTCCCGGATCGATGTATCCGCGGTTCAGATACACTCCAGCGCTCGCGGCGGCCGTCACGCCAATCATGAAGTTGCTGGTGGTCGTGGAGACCTTGAACGGCAGCTTCATCGCCCGGTCCATGGCGAGCACTTTGAATGCTCCCGAACCGATGCCCAGGAGACCTGAAATCGCGCCCGCGCCGGCCATGAGGCCGAAGCCGTATCCCACCCCCTGCACCTGGTAGGCGCGGGGACCTTCCGGTGTGGGATAAGTCGAGTTCATCCGGAGACGAGCTGCGAGCGGGTCCGGAGCGGCGGCGGCAGCAGATACTGGGCCGGGCCTGGCGGTCTGCCAGGCTGAATAGAGCAGCACGGTTCCGAAGATCACGGCCAGCGCCGAAGTCGGAACGGCAGTCGCAAGAATCGCCCCTTCGATGGCGCCCAGGGTGGTTGCGATCTCCAGGAAGAGTCCGATCCGTATGTTCGTGTAGCCTTCCCTGACGTATGCGGCGGCGGCGCCCGAAGATGTCGCGATCACGCCAACCAAGGTGGCGCCGATGGCGTAGCGGATGTCAACTCCAAACAGGAGGGTAAGAGCAGGGGTGATAATAATACCGCCGCCCAAGCCGGTCAGTGCGCCCACAAAACCGGCGAGGGCGGCGATTGCCAATACTACAAGAGTAAGTTCAAGGACGTTCAACCAACATCATCGCACTGCGGGTTAGAAACGTCCAGTTTACGCGTGCTTACCGGCCAGGTTCGCCTGCGCACGCTCCCAGTTCGCGCCCACGGCGTCCCAGTTCACGTTCTTGAAGAACGCGTCAATGTAGCTGGCGCGCGCCGTGCCGTAATCCAGGTAGTAGGCGTGCTCGTATACATCGAGGGCCAGAATGGGAACGGCGTTCCAGACGGGGAAGGTGTTTTGCGCATCGCCGGCGTAGTTGAAGAGGTAGTTCCAGTCGCGGTCCCAGGCTAGCCATGCCCAGCCGCGCGAAGCCATTCCGGTGGCCTTGAGGTCGTTGCGCCAGGCTTCCACGGAACCGAAGTCCTTCTCCAGTTGGCGCTTGATCTCCGCCGGCGGGTCGCCGCCCTTGCCGCCCAGGTGCCCGAAATACAACTCGTGATTCTTGACGCCGCCGATGGCGAATGTCAGGTCCACCTTCAGGGACCGGATGTCGCTGAACGTCTGGTTCGCGGAACCGCGGTCGGCGGACGCGATCTTTTCCATGATCTCGTTGTATTTATTTACGTAGCCTTGGTACAGCTTGTAGTGCTCGGTCATGGTACGGGCGGAAATCCCGTCCAGGTCGCGCATGATGGAGTCGAATTTTTTGGCTTCGAGTTTGTGAGTCATCATCTTATATGATGCGAAAAGCGAGAGAAGGATTCGCAAACGCAGCGGTTTACGGCCGGCCCGCCGGCTGGGACTGAGCTTGCCCGCGCCTTCCGGACCGGCCCGGGAGGGCTCCAGCCCATTAAAGCCATCATTAAGAGGGGTGGGAACCAGTTTCCCCGGTCGTATAATCAACGACAGTTCGCGGGCGCCCTCGGCGGCGTTCCGCAGAGTCCAGAGCCGGGGGAGGCAAGGGATGTCGGAATCCAACAAGGCTTTGTGTTGGCGGTTCATAGAGGAAGTGTGGAACCGCCGGCAACTGTCGGTAGTCGATGAGCTGTTTGCGCCGAATTACACGGAGGATAATCCGAACGGGCCGGACTTCGGCAGGGGTCCGGATGGCGTCAGGAAGATGCTGGGCTATTACCTGACGGCGTTCCCCGACGCGCAATTCACCATCGAAGACCTGATCACCGAGGGGGACTTCTGCGCCATCAGGTGGACGGCCCGCGGCACGCATCGCGGTGAACTGCGCGGAGTCCCGCCGACAGGCAAGCGAGTGACGGTGACGGGAACCACGGTGACCCGGATTGCCAACGGCAAGTTCGTGGAGTCCCACGTAACCTGGGATGCGCTGGGATTGATGCAGCAACTGGGGGTGGCGCCGAAGGAGAGCGCCCGGAGCGCATCCGCACAGTGAGTTTCGGGCCTGGCCAGGCGCCGGGCCTTATGTGACAGCGGCCTCCTCGATCACCAACTCACCCCGGTCGGCATCGAGCGTCGCCGGTACGCCGAGCGGCAGGGTGAGCTGGTCTCCCGTGTGGCCGATAGTCAGACCCGAGAGCACCGGGATGTCGAACTTTCCGAGGATTTCATCAATTACTTCTCCTACGGAAAGCGTCGATTCGAAGGAAGGCCGGTAGTCACGCGGGCGGCAGCTGCGGCACTCGCCGAAGATGATCCCGGCTGCCGCCTGCAACTTCCCCGCGAGCCGCAGTTGGGTGAGCATGCGGTCGACGGAGTAGGGCTGCTCGTCCACATCCTCGATGAACAGAATGCGGCCGCGGGTGTCGATCTCAAAGGGCGTTCCCAGAGTGGAGCAAATGAGGCTGAGATTGCCGCCGATCAAACGGCCCGAGGCGCGTCCGGGCCGCACGGTGCGCAGCGGATGCTCAGGTCTCAGTGGATTCTTCTCAGGCGGATTGGTGAGCCGTCCGAGCGGCTTGGCCTCAAACAGCGCGCGCCGGAACCAGGTTTGCGTGTACTCGGTGAATTCCGAAAGCACGATCGGGCCATGGAAGGTGACCAGCCCCGCATGTTTGTGAATGGCTAAGTGCAGCGCGGTGATGTCGCTATAGCCGAGAAAGATTTTGGGGTTGCTGCGGATCAGACCGTAATCGATGCGGTCCAGCAGCCGCGCGGAACCGTAGCCGCCGCGGATGGCGAAAACGGCCTTGATCTCGGGATCGCGGAACATGCCGTGAAGATCCTCGAGGCGCTCCTCGTCGGTGCCAGCCAGATAACCGTGCCGCCTTCCCACGTACCGGCCGAGTTTCATCTTCAACCCGAAGTACTTTATGGTGCGCTCGACGAGCGCCAGCAGGTCCGGGTCGGACACATACGTCGCCGGCGTGATCAGCCCGACCGTGTCTCCCGGGCGCAGCGCGGGAGGGCGTACGAGTGAGGTCGCGGCACCGCGGGCGGAAGCTGCCAGAGCGCCGAATCCAGCCAGCAGATCTCTTCTTCGAACCATTACCTGAAGTGTACAGCCTGTACCAACCCTGGATACTGGGCATCCAATTGCACCCCTTGTTACCGGGGGACAGGAACAGGCGGTTAAGCCAGGGGCGCCTCGGGAAAAATTCTCTCGCCCGGGGAAATTTTCACTTCGGGTGGCCGCCTGTTTTCTCTTGTTGGAGGAAATTATGAGACTGAATACTCTGGAAGATCTCTTCCTCAGGGAACTACAAGGCTTGTATGACGTGGAAAACCAGCTCGTGAAGGCGCTGCCGGAGATGGCCGACAAATCATCCAGCACCGAACTTCAAAACGCAATCCGCGAGCATTACGAGCAGACCAAGAACCAGGTCCGGCGACTCGAGCAGGTTTTTGAGAACCTCGGCTACAAAGCCAAGGCGGAGAAGTCGGAGGGAATTCGCGGAATCATCTCAGAAGGCGAAGACATGTCGGACATGGAAGGCGAACCCGCCGCGATCGACGCCGGCATCATAGCCGCCGCCCAAAAGGTGGAGCACTTCGAAATTGCCGGATACGGCACGGTGTGCTCTTACGCAAAGACTCTCGGCCACGAGCAGGCCCTGCACTTACTGAAGCAGAGCCTGGAAGAAGAAAAGACAGCCGACAGAAAGCTGACGGAACTTGCAGAGCGCCTCGTCAACATAGACGCCGTGCGCTCCGCGGGCGGGCAGGCGAGAACTGAATTCTAAGAGCGCGGGCGGGTTCCTCCCGCCCTGCTCAGGAGGGTGTTTGTATGCCGAAGGGACAAGCAAAGAAAACCTCGGAGCGGGCGCAATCGTATACATCGAAGTACACCAGCGATCACGAGGTCATCCGCAAGTGGGCCGAAGAGCGGGGCGCTAAGCCAGCGGTTGTAAAGGGGACTGGAGGCAAGGGCGACATCGGCATGCTGCGGTTGGATTTCCCGGGCTACAGCGGCAAAGAATCGCTGGAACACATAAGTTGGGACGACTGGTTCGACAAGTTCGAGGAGCGCAATCTGGCCCTGGTCTATCAGGACGAGACCGGAACAGGCGAGAAAAGCAACTTCAACAAGATCATCAGCCGCGAAACGGCCGATGAAGCCGTCCGCAAGCGGCATGCCTGAGCGGCAGTCAGCAGCTTAGGCGTTTACCGACGGCGTTTACCAACGCGGTTCGCGGCGCTGGCGCGGGCCGCCGCCACGGGAGAAACCGCCTCCCGCGTGCCCGCGATCGGCTTTCGGTCTGGCTTCGTTCACGTTCAGCGTACGGCCGTTGAAAACCTGTCCGTTCAGGGCGGCGATGGCGCGGTCGGCCGCCTCAGTATCCGCCATCTCTACAAAGGCGAACCCCCGTGAGCGTCCAGTATCGCGGTCGGTGATGACGTCTACTTTGTCCACCGTTCCATATGCTTCGAAAAGCGAACGAATCGAATCTTCGGTCGCGTTGAAATCCAGATTGCCCACAAATATATTCTTCACTTGGTTCTTCTCCTTACGCTTTCATACGCGAGCTTTACGAGGCAGAACGGATTTCTCGGCCAGGTTTTTCGCGACTCAAACGTACTTGAATTGTAGCAGCTTTGCGAAAAATGAAAAGCCCTTCTTTTTTGGTTGAGAAAAAATTTTGCACTCCCGATGGAGCACGTGCGCCGGCCCGCGCGAGAAGCTCATCTTTGCTGCTAGCATAGCTGGTTGTGCGAATCGATCTGGCTTTTGGGAAAACAGGGTTGACGGTAGATCTTCCGTCAGGTTACGAGTACCGCGTGCTGGAGGCCCGCTCGGCCCAACCGCTGGCGGACGCGGAGAAGGCGATCGAGTGCGGGCTCGATGCCCCCATCGAGTCGCCGCCGTTGCTGGAGCTGGCGCGCGGCAAGCGCACGGCCGCCATTTCGGTCTGCGACATCACCCGCCCGGCGCCGAACCGCCTCGTTTTGCCGCCGTTGCTGCGCCGCCTGGAGCAGGCCGGCATCCCGCGCGAAGGCATCACGATTCTGATCGCCACCGGGCTGCATCGCCCGGCGACCGATGCGGAGATCCGGGAGATCGTGGGAGACGAAACGGCGCGGGCGTATCGCGTGGTAAACCACCGCGCGCGCGAAATCTCCGAACACCGTTACCTTGGCTCGACAGCCGCCGGTACGCCCGTCTACATCGACGAGAGGTTCGTATCGGCGGACCTGCATATCACTCTGGGCTTTATCGAGCCGCACTTGATGCTCGGCTTTTCCGGAGGGCGCAAGCTCATCGTACCGGGGCTGGCGGGCCAGGACACCATCAAGGCGATCCACAGCCCGCGTTTCATGCGCGAGGAGCGCGCGTGCGAAGGTTCCATCGAGGACAATCCGCTGCACCACGAACTGCTGGAAATCGCCGCCATGGCGCGGCACGATTTCATGCTGGATGTGGCGCTGGCGCGCGACCGCTCTATCGCAGGCGTGTTCGGCGGCTCGCCTATAGCGGCGCACCGCAAGGGAGTGGAGTTCGTATCCCGCGTGATGCTCGAAACCCTGCCCGAGCCGGTGGATGCCGTGATTACAACAGCGGCGGGCTACCCGCTCGATTTGACCTTCTACCAGTCGATCAAGGGAATCACGGCGGCGTCCCACATCGTGAAACCCGGCGGGAAAATTCTGCTGATGGCCGCTTGCGATGAGGGCTGCGGCGCGCCGGAGTTTTCCCGGATGGTGAAGGAGTTTCCCTCTGACACCGAGTTCATGAAGCGCATCGAGTGCGCCCCGGTGATTGTCGATCAGTGGCAGCTCGAAAAGCTGGCTCTGGTGACGGCGAAAGCCGAAGTGAGCTTCTACGTGCCGGGACTGCCGCGCGAGTATCACGCTTCGCTCTGGGGCAAGAGCTATGCATCCCCGTCCGAGGCTATTGCCGGGCTGTTCGCGTCGCTTCCCGCGGGGGCGGTGATCGCGGTGATTCCCGACGGTCCGTATGTGCTTGCCAAGACGGCGCGGGCGTAGGCGCCTTTACTGGGCGCCGCGCAGCCGGAGCATCGTTTTCAGCGTGTGGAAAATGATGTAGAGGTCGAGCGCCACCGATAGGTGCTTGATGTAATAGAGGTCGTATTCCAGCTTGACGACCGTGTCCTCGATCGTGTCCCCGTACTTGTGGTTGATCTGAGCCCAGCCGGTGATCCCCGGCTTCAGGCAGTGGCGCTGGCGGTAGTAGGGGATTTTCTCTGCCAGGATCTTGACGAACTCGGGCCGCTCCGGGCGCGGGCCGACGATCGCCATCTCCCCGCGCAGCACGTTCCAGAGCTGCGGCAATTCATCGATCCGCAGTCTGCGCAGCCAGCGCCCGACCTTCGTCACGCGCGGATCGTCCTTCGAGGCCCAGACCGCGCCGGTGCGCGCCTCCGCGTCGACGTACATGGAACGGAACTTGTACAGCGTGAACAGCTTTCCGTTCAGCCCGACGCGCGTTTGCTTGAACAGCACCGGGCCCTTGCTGGTCAGCTTGATGGCAATCGCGGCCACCAGCATTATTGGCAGCGCCAGAATCGTGCCGATGAGCGCCAGCGCCGGCGAGTAGATGGATTGCAGGATCACGCTGCTGCGCCTCGGCCCCATTTCACCGGAGAAAATCAACTGGGCGGGCCGCAGCTCCTTGGTGCAAATGCGCCCGCAGGCGGTCTCATAGGCGGTGCCGGCGTCCTCGATGACGGTTCCCGAGAACCGAAAATCGAGAAGGTCCTGCACCGGCATTCGCCCGCGGCGTTCGGTCATGCCGACCACGATGCGGTCGGGCCTGGTTTCCATCGCGATTTTGCGGAACTCCGAAAGCGGGCCGAGCACCTTGGCGCCGTTCAGGACCTCGCCGGGTTTGCTGAAATCGTCCACATACCCGAGATTCGTGTATCCAAGCTCCGGCCGTTTGGCCATCTGTTCGGCGATTTCGCACACCACCGGATTGGTTCCCACGAACAGCACCCGCTCGCCGCTGAAGGCGCGCAGAAACACCATCCCATAAAGGATGCGCCAGGCCGAGAGCGACACCACCCCGCCGAAACTGCCCCACATCATCATGCGGCGCGGCAGGATCAGATCGCGGTCGACGTATGCCAGAAGCGCTTCCACCAGGAAGGCGAAGCCGATCGCCTGGCCGATCTCAAGCACCAACGCGATATTGGAAACCGTACGAATCTCGGAATACAGATCCAGGAAATGAAGGCCGAACAACACGGCTGCCACGACGGTCAGAATGCGGAGCAGGCCGCCGTCGTAGAGGAGAAAAACCGAGGGGTCAGCCTCGAGCACCAAATAGGCAGACAAGACATAACAGGACGTAAGAAGTATGGCTTCCGAAAGCAGCAATACGACGACGCTGGTGGGAACCGAGACGCGGAACAGTCGAATCATTGGCGATCAAATCCACTACTCATGAACACAGGAAGTCTAGCACGGGCGCGGGAGTGATGCTTTGCGCCTGCCGGTTGAGCCCCTTTGCTTATACGATACCGCTTCCTGTGAGACTCTGCTACCAGCCGGAAGATCGAGATCCGCAATGCGATACGCGCGGCTTGACAAGATGGGGACACGCCCCGATACTGAAGGCAATCAAAGGGGGCTTCATGACACTGGCGGACGCTCGTCGCGTGATCGCCGCCGCGGAGAAGAAAGCGACCGAAATCGGCCAGCCGATGAACATCGCGGTAGTCGATGAGGGCGGCAACCTCGTGTCCCACGTGCGCATGGACGGGGCGTGGATCGGCAGCATCAATATCGCCATTAATAAGGCCTTTACGGCGCGGGCTTTCGATATTTCAACGAAAGACCTGGCTAAACTCAGCCAGCCCGGCGGGGAATTTTTCGGGATTCACGAGTCGAACCACGGGCGGATCATGGTCTTCGCCGGCGGCATTCCGCTGCGGCGCAATGGCAAGGTGGTGGGTGCAATCGGCGTGAGCGGCGGCATGGGGGCCCAGGACCAGGCGGTCGCCGAAGCAGGCGCCGCCGCCTTCTAAGGCTGAGCGGGCGCTGCCGTAGGCTGAGCAGGTCCTGCCGCAGGCTGAGCAGGTGCTGCCGCGGCGGGGGCGGTTGCGCGCGCAGGAATCGACGGACGGATGGGCTCGCGCGCCACCACCACATCGAGCATGGTCAGGGCGAGAAACACGCCAAGAAAAATCAATCCGCTTACGAAAATGATCGCGTTGATCGCCTTTTCGTGAAGCAGATGCATGAAGAAGAGCGCCACCAGGCTGGCCTTCAACGTGGCGATGGCCAGCGCGATCACCACGTTTGCCGCGCCGAAATCGACTCCGGCCGCCAGCACCGTTATGATGGTCAGCGCGATCAAGGCGCCCAGCACCTTCCCGTAGGTCTTCGCCGCACTTGCGTGTGCTTCCGTACTCATGCTTTCCTCACTGGATCAGATACAGCAGCGGGAACAGGTAAATCCAGATGATGTCCACCAGGTGCCAGTAGAGTCCCACCATATCCACCGGCGTATAGTAGGCGGGCGAGAAGTCGCCGCGCCGCGCCCTGAAGCAAAGCCAGGTGATCGCGGCCATGCCCAGCACGATGTGAATGCCGTGCAGCCCCGTCATCATGAAGTAGAAACTGAAAAACATGAACTGCCCGGGCACCGTGTCTCCCGCGTGGCTGTAATACTTGCCGGGCAGCAGCCCTTCGTGGAACTTGTGCGAGTACTCGATGTACTTGATTCCGAGGAAGACGGCGGCAAACATCAGCGTCAGCAGGAGGTAGATCATCAACGCCCGCTGCTTGCCCCTGCGCGCGCTGTCGACCGCCATCACCATGGTGTAACTGCTCACCAGCAGCACCAGCGTGTTGATCAGGCCGAGAGTGCGGTCGAGGTGATGATGGGCCGCAAAGAACGCCTCCGGATGCATCGACTGCATCACGGCGAAGCCGACGAAAAGCCCGCCGAAGAGCAGCACTTCCGTCACCAGGAACAGCCACATGCCGATCTTGCTGGCGTCGGCCTGCTGCTCCGCCGTGTGGAAATGGTGTTGCAGGAAGGGCGCGTGCCCGTGCTGTTCGATTACGACCGGTGTCTCGCTCATCGTGCCCCCACCGTGGTTTCTTCCGTCTCCGTGGCGTAGGCGTACGCCTCGGTGGTAACCACCGGAACGTGGTCAAAGTTGTGGACCGACGGCGGCGAGGACGTCTGCCATTCCAGCCCCGTTGCGCCCCACGGGTTTGCCGGCGCGTCGATCGGCTTGCGCAGCGACGCGTACAGGTACCCCGCCATCAGGAAGAAGCCGGCCGCCAGCACCCACGAGCCGACCGTGGAAACGATGTGAAGCGGCTGGAACTCCTCGAGGTAGTTGTAATACCGGCGCGGCATGCCGCGGCTCCCCACCAGGAACTGCGCAAAAAACGTGAGGTTAAAGCCGACGAACACCAGCGCCGCCGAGATCCGCGCCCATTTCTCCGAGTACATGCGCCCGAACATCTTGGGCCACCAGTAGTGCAGTCCCGCCAGGAACGCGATCACCGTACCGCCCATCATCACGTAATGGAAGTGCGCGACGACGAAGTACGTATCGTGAAGGTGCACGTCGACCGAGAGCGTGCCCAGCACAATGCCGGTGAGACCGCCGATGGCGAACAGCAGCAGAAACGCAATCGCATAGAGCATGGGCGCCTGGAACGAAATCGACCCGCGATACATCGTCGCCAGCCAGTTGAAGACTTTCACCGCCGAGGGGATGGCTACGAGGAACGTCAGGAACGAAAAGATTGCGGACGCCACCGGCGTCTGCCCGCTCACGTACATATGGTGGCCCCATACCAGGAAGCTCACCAGCGCGATGGCGACGCTCGAGTAGGCCACAGCCTTGTATCCGAAGATCGGCTTCTTCGAGAAGCAGGGGATCACTTCGCTGATCACCGCCATGCCGGGAAGGATCATGATGTAGACCGCCGGATGGGAGTAGAACCAGAAGAAGTGCTGGAACAGCACCGGGTCGCCGCCCAGCTTCGGATCGAAAATGCCGACGTTGAACACGCGCTCCATCACCAGCAGCAGGAGCGTGATGCCGATTACCGGAGTGGCGAGGATCTGGATGATCGCGGTCGCGTACATGCTCCAGGCAAACAGCGGCATGCGGAACCAGGTCATCCCCGGCGCGCGCAGTTTGTGAATCGTGGCGATGAAGTTGATGCCGGTGAAGATCGACGAGAACCCGAGCACGAACGCGGCCAGCGTCATCAAGCTCACCGCGCCGCCCGTGCTGCTGCTGTAGGGCGTGTAGAACGTCCAGCCCGTGTCGATGCCGCCGCTTACCATCGCCACCACTCCCATCAACGCCCCGGCAAGGTAGAGCCAGTAGCTCGCCAGGTTCAGCCGCGGGAAGGCGACATCCTTTGCGCCCAGCATCAGCGGCAGCGCGAAATTCCCGAGCGCCGCCGGAATCGACGGGATGATGAATAGAAAGATCATCACGACGCCGTGCAGCGTGAAAGCCTTGTTGTAGGCCTCCGCGCTCATCAGGGTGGGACCGGGCGTCAGAAGTTCCATCCGGATGAGCATCGCGAACACGCCGCCGATCAGAAACGCCGCCAGTACCGAAGCCAGGTACATCACCCCGATGCGTTTGTGATCCAGGGTGAACAGCCACGACTTCAGACCGCGGCTCGCGGTCAGATAGTTCGGAGCGGCTTGCCCCCCGACTCCCGGCTTGAGCGCCATTACGTCTGCCATATGCGTTTACCTCTGCGCCTTGATGAACTCCACCAGCGCGTTGATCTCGCGCTCGCGAAGCATTCCCTCGAAGGTCGGCATGATCGGCTGGTAACCGGCCACGATCTTGGCTTGCGGCCGCAGGATCGACTCGCGAATGTAGTTCTCGTCGGCGAGGACCGTGCTCCCGTCCTGAAGCTTCACCTGGCTGCCGAACACGCCGCGGAAGCTCGGACCTTCGCCGCGCGTGCCGTCGATCGTGTGGCAGGTATTGCAGCCGCGGCTCTTGAACAGCATCGCGCCGAACTCCGCCAGGGGCATATCCTTGCCCTCATCGCCACCCGTCTCCAGCCATTCGTTGTAAGTCTTTTCGTCGTCGACGAAAATTCTGCCCAGCATGTCCGAATGGCTCGTCCCGCAGTACTCGGCGCAAAACAGGCGGTGCATTCCGGGTTCCTTGGCCGTAAACCAAAGCTGCGTGTAGGTGTTCGGGAGCACGTCCTGCTTGATCCGGAAAGTGGGCACGTAGAAGCTGTGGATCACGTCCTCGGACGTCATCAGGAGCTTGACCGGCTTGTTGAGCGGCACGTGCAGTTCGTTCAGCGAGCGGATCCCGTTCGGGTATTCAAACTCCCACACCCACTTTCTCGCCGTGACCCGTATCTCCATCGCGTCGCCCGGACTCACGGCTGCGTCCATGTAGGTGTGGAAACCCCAGAAGAAGATGAAGATGACGAGCGAGAGCGGAATCAGGGTCCAGACGACTTCCAGCTTGTGGTTCTTCACGATGTACGGCGTTCTGTCGTCCGGTCCCCGCCGCCGGTAACGGATGAGAAAGTAAGTCAGCAGGCCGGCGATGAGCAGGAAGAAAAACACGCCCATGTAGAACAGGAAGAAGAACAGACTATCTACACTGCCCGCATAGCTCGTCCCTTCCGCCGGCAGTAATATGGAGCGCAGCCAATCTCTCATCGAACCACCGCCATCTTCTTTTCCCGCCGCCTCAGCAGGAGCACCATCGTCACGATCCCAAGCACCGTCACCGCTCCGCCCGCTTTCATGAGATTTCTGGCAAACAGGACGTATCCCTGGGCGTCCGGGTCATACTGAAAGCAGTAGAGCAGCACACGGTCCACGCTGAGCGAAAACTTGGATTGCGCCGCCTCGGCGAGCGCCAGTCTCACGTCTCTCGGATTGAACTTGATCCCGTACAGATAGCGCGACACTTTGCCTTCCGGCGTCAGCAACATGATGGCGGCGGCATGCGCGTACTGCTGCCGCTGCTCGTCGTAGCGGTACCGGAAGCCCACCTGATCGGCAAGCTTCTTCACGTTGCCGTCGCGATCCACCAGGAAGTGCCAGCCGGTGGAAGCGCGCCTGTACTGCGCGAGGTACGCCTCGCGTTTCTGCCGCGCGAGTTCGAACGTCTCGGTGGGATCGATGCTGATCGTAACCACATCGAAATCTTTCCCAACGGTAGCGGGAATATTTTCAAGCGCCGTTGTCTGGCCGTTCAGCACCAGAGTGCACAGCATGGGGCAGGAATAATAGACAAGGTCGAGAATCACCGGCTTGCCCTTGTTGAAGAACTCCCCCAACGCCACCGGCTGACCGTTTTCGGCGGTGAACGTCAGGCTGAGATCGATCTGCTGCCCCAGCTTTTCATCGATGCCCACACCCTGAAGTTGCGGCGGCACGACCTGCTCCGCGTACAATCCTGTTGCCGCGGCGATCGCCAGTAATGCGGCGAGCAGTCTCATTGTGCGGCCCCCTGCGCGTGTTCCTGTGAGAGCAGCTCCATGGCTCGCGTAATCGGCAGCCGTACCGTGCCCTTCTCGCGGTCAATATAGCTGTAGGTGTTCAGCTTTTCGTCCTCGCGGGCACGAAGCGCGCGCAGGTCCTCGGACACCGGCTCAAGCACCCGCTTGAAAACCTGCTGCTCCGTGACGTGATTTACGTAGGCTTGCAGGCCCAAAACAATCGCCACCACCACGATCAGCGCGACCAGCCCGAACGCCGCGATGAAACGCGTGCGCGGCTCGGTGAGATCGAACCCGGCTCCTGTTGGCGGCGCTGCGTGATCAGACATTCGTAAACTCCAAAGCCTTTGTGAACCTCAGGTCGCCCACCGGCGCCAGCGCGTGCCGCCGCAGCAGCCACCAGAACGCCAGCGCGAATGTCGCCCCGACGGCGGCTACCGCCGCCACATCAATCCACATCAGGCCGGCTTCCGTGCGGAACACCGGCATGATCACCCAGAACAGCTCGACGTACTGCATCAGCAGAATCCAGGCGGCCGCACCGGCCAGCACGGCTAAGTTGCGCTTGGCCGCCCGCGGCATCAGCACGGCGAACGGGACGAAGAAACGCCCAAAAACGAGCAGGGCTGCCACCGAGCGCCACGTCCCCGCCGTGCGCTCGTGATACCACGCCGTTTCCTCGGGTATGTTTCCGTACCAGATCAGCATGTACTGGCTAAACGCGATGTAAGCCCAGAACACCGTGAGCGCGAACAGCCATTTCCCGAGGTCGTGATAGTGCTCGTGGTTGACCGAGGCGCGCAGCATCCCCATCCGCCGGAACGCCAGCAGCACCAGCGTGATGGCCGCGAAGCCTGCCAGTCCCGAACCCGACCAGATGTAGATTCCGAACACCGTCGAGAACCAGTGGGGATCGAGCGACATCAACCAGTCGAACGAGGCCAGCGAGACGGTGAGCGCCAGCAGGATCATCCCCGGCGCGCTCCACTTCGCTGCCGCGCGGGTCAACTCCAGCGTCCCGCCGTCATCCTGCTTCACCGAATTGCGGTACAGAATCACGGCCCACAGCCCCCAGATGAGAAAACACGCGGCCGCGCGGAGGGTGAAACCCCGCGGGTTCAGATAGCTCTGCTTGGCTTGCAACACGGGGTCGGCGGCCACGACTTCCGGGCGCGCCCACTCGTAAAGCTGCGGCAGGCCGAACACGATGGGCAGGAACAGCACCGCGCTTAACGGAATCACCAGCGCGATGGTCTCGGCCACACGGCGGCTCGTAACGCTCCAGGCCGCGCCGCTCAAATGTTGCAGCATGACGAAGAACAACGCGCCGAGCGCGATGGTCAACCAGTACACGAAAGCAAGCAGGTAAGCGGGGTAGAACGCCGCGCTGCCGGACGAATAGCCGGCGGCCAGCACCGCCCAGCCGCCCAGCGCCAACAGCGCCAGCGCGTTGCGGCCGCGTCTCCACAGCCGCGCATCCATTTCGTAGTTATCGAGGACCTGAACCGTCCGCTCCGCGCTTGACATGCTCACCTCAATGCGCTCCTAAGTTCCGGCGGAACATCCTGGATCGTGCCCCTCGTCGCGCGATGCAGCGCGCGCACGTAGGCGACGATCGCCCAGCGGTCGTGTTCCGTGATCTGGAATCGGTAGCCCGGCATGGTGCGCTGTCCGTACGTGATGGTTTCGAATAGCTGCCCATCGGGCATTTGGCGAATCCGGTCATCGTTCAAGTTCACCGGAAGCCAGTTCGAGCGCAGCGCCACAATTCCCCTGCCCTCGCCGGTGCGGTCGTGGCACGGCGCGCAGTAGATATCGAACCGTTCCCGCCCCCGCTGGAGAACCTCCATGGTGAGCGGCAGCGGATTGGCCGCATACTCGCCGCCGCTCTTGCCGGTGTAGAAAACCGTATCCTCCCGGAGCTCCCCTCGCGCCACCGTTCCTTCCGGCGCCGGCCGGCTCGCGCTCCCGTCGGCGAACAGCGGGCTGGCCTCCAGCGGCAAGTACTTCGGCTGATGCTTCATGTCGTTGAACACCTCAAGCGGCGGAGTGTTCGGGCCGCAGCCCAAGCCAATCAGCGCCAAAAGAATTGGAGCCGCCCGCATCATTCCGTCACCACCTCAACGTGCCTGCCCCCGGCGGATTTGAGAATTTCGGCCGCCTGCTCGGCATCAAACCCCGCGCCATTCGCCTCCAGCGCCAGCAGGAATCTGTCGTCCGCCGCGCGGTCGAACCGCGAATACTTGAACACCGGGTGATAGAAACGGGGCAGGCCGTTCAACGCAAGCATGCCCAGGACGGCCGCGAAAGCCGCCAGCAAGACCGCCAGCTCGAAGATGATTGGCAGGCCGAATTCGAACGCGAACAGAGGCTTGCCCCCCACCACCAGCGGCGACGCAACCGCGCCCGTCCACCACTGCAACAGAACCGCGGCAACCGCGCCGATGATACCGCCGCCGAGCACGATCCAGCCGAGCCGCGACCGCCGGATGCCCATCGCCTCGTCAATCCCGTGGACCGGAAACGGCGTGTACGCGTCCATCTTGTCGTACCCGAGAGCGCGCGCCGCCCGAACCCCTTCGAGGAGCGCTTCCGGGCTCTCGAACTCCGCCACCACGCCGTATATCGAGACCTTTTCCGCCGTCTGCGGCGCCGCCGCCGTCCCGGTTCTTACCATTGGCTCCTTCATCGCTCACCTCCCCGCGCCGCCGCCGGTCTCGGCAGAGTGCTTTTTACTTCCGACATCGAAATCATGGGAAGGAACCGGACAAAGAGCAGGAACAGCGTCAGAAAGAGCCCGAAACTTCCAGTAAGTGTGAGTATGTCAACATACGTCGGCCTGAAGTGACCCCAACTCGAAGGCAGAAAGTCCCGGCTGAGCGACACTACGATAATTACGAATCGCTCGAACCACATCCCGACATTCACCAGAATGGAGATGACGAACATCGCTGGGATGCTGGTGCGGATGCGCTTAAACCAGAACAACTGCGGCACGAGCACGTTGCAGGAAACCATGATCCAGAACGCCCACCAGTACGGTCCCAGCGCCCGGTTGATGAAGGTGAACCGCTCGTACGGGTTGCCGCTGTACCAGGCAATGAAGAATTCGGTCAGGTAAGCGAATCCGACGATCAGCCCCGTGCCCAGCATCACCTTGTTCATGTTTTCCAGGTGCTTCATCGTCACCAGGTGCTCGAGGTGGAACACCTGCCGCGCGATCACCATCAGCGTCACCACCATCGCAAAGCCGGAAAAGATCGCACCGGCGACGAAGTACGGTGGAAAGATCGTGCTGTGCCAGCCCGGAATGAGCGACACCGCGAAGTCGAAGCTGACGATGGTGTGCACGGAAAGCACCAGCGGCGTCGAAAGACCGGCCAGCAGCAGGTACGCCATTTCGTAATGGCGCCAGTGCCGCGCCGAACCGCGCCAGCCGAGGCTCAGGATTCCGAAAATGATCCGGCGGGCTTTCGTTTTCGCGCGATTCCGCAGCGTAGCGAGATCGGGAATCAGTCCGGTGTACCAGAACAGCGCCGACACCGTCGCGTACGTGCTGACGGCGAACACGTCCCACATCAGCGGGCTGCGGAAGTTTTGCCAGATGCCCAGGTACTCATTGGGGACCGGGAACAGCCAGTACGCCCTCCACGGGCGCCCCACGTGGACGGCCGGGAAGATGGCCGCGCAAGCCACCGCGAACAGCGTCATCGCCTCGGCAAAACGGTTGATCGACGTGCGCCACCGCTGCCGCAGCAGCAGGAGAATGGCCGAGATCAGCGTTCCCGCGTGCCCGATTCCGATCCAGAACACGAAATCGGTGATCTCAAACGCCCATCCCACCGGCTGGTTGTTTCCCCACACGCCGATGCCCGTCGTTACCAGGTAGGCGAGCATCGCGAGCAGCACTCCGGTGAGGGTCGCCGTGACGCCGAAGGCGATGTACCAGGCCCGCGGCATCTTGTTTTCGACGATGCGCGAGACGCTCTCCGTAACATCGGAGTAACTTGGCTCGCCCACAACCAGCGGGGCATCCAGCTCGCGTGTGATCGCCAGGTCCGCCATGTTATGCCAGCTCCGGATTGGGATTACGCAGCTTCGCCAGATACGAAGTGCGCGGCTTCAAATTCAGCTCATCGAGAAGCGTGTAATTGCGGTTCAGTTTTTTCAGCTTCGCCACCCGGCTGTTCGGATCGTTGATGTTCCCGAACACGATCGCTTCGGCGGGGCAGGTCTGCGCGCACGCCGGCGTGATCTCGCCGTCGCGGATCGGGCGGCGCCCCTCGAGTTTTGCCTGAATCCTCTTCTCTTCGATGCGCTGCACGCAGTAGGTGCACTTTTCCATCACCCCGCGCATGCGAACGGTTACGTCGGGGTTGAAGGCCATCTTTTCCGTCTCGGTCAGGCCCTTGTGGTAGTTGAGGAAGTTGAACCGGCGCACCTTGAACGGGCAGTTGTTGGCGCAATACCGCGTGCCGACGCAGCGGTTGTACGCCATATCGTTCAGGCCTTCGGGGCTGTGGCTTGTAGCGCCCACCGGGCAGACCGATTCACACGGCGCCCGCTCGCACTGCTGGCAGTTCATCGGCTGCGTCACCGCCTGCGGGTCGTCTTCCGGACCCGTGTAGTAGCGGTCCAGGCGGATCCAGTGCATCTCGCGCCCGCGCGCCACCTGGTCCTTGCCCACGATGGGAATGTTGTTTTCGGCCTGGCACGCCACCGTACAGGCGTTGCATCCGATGCAGGCGTTCAGGTCGATGACCATGCCCCACTGGTAGCCCTTTGAGTAATCGAAGTCGCCGAAGATCGAGAACGCCTCGCCTTTGTGCTCCGCGGCGAAGTGCGGCTCCTTGCGGTATTCCTCCAGCGTGGCTTCCCGCACCGGCGCGCGGCCTTCCATCGCAAAGTGTTCCTGCGCGCTTGCCAGCCGGTACTTCCGTCCCGTTTTCTGGATCGAAGCGCTGCCGAAATGGAAGTTCGCGGTGGTCCTTATCCTGTACGCGTTATGCCCGACGTTATCCCCGACCCGGCCGCAGCGTGTACGCCCGTATCCGAGAGCCACGGAGATCGCGCCGTCGGCGTGCCCGGGCTGAATCCAAACGGGCATCGGAACCTGCCGTCCCTGAACCTCGATGTTGATGAGGTCGCCCGTCGCCAGCCCGAATTCCCTGGCGGTAGCCGGGCTAACCAGCGCGGCGTTATCCCAGGTGAGCTTCGTCATCGGCTCGGGAGTTTCCTGGAGCCAGCCGTTATTGGCGAAGCGGCCGTCCCACACACTCGCGCTCGGGTAAAACGCGAGTTCAAGGCCGGCAGGCGCCTCGCTTGGGCGCAGCTCCGGCGCTTTGCCGGGCTTCGGCTCGACCAGCGGGTACTGCGTGCCCGGAATTACGCCGTCATGCAGGCAGCGCCGCCACATCGATTCCGCGTCGCGCGCAGGCCACTTCGCCATCCAGTAATTCCGGACGATGTCATACGCGCGCTGGTCTTTGTATCCCGTGAGCGCGGCCAGCACCTCCGCCGCCGTCTTGCCCCCGTAAAGCGGACGAATCATCGGCTGCTGAATCGAGGCCGTGCCGTCCAGCGCGCGCGCGTCGCCCCACGCTTCCAGGTAGTGCGCCTCCGGCAGATGCCATTTCGCGAGCGCTGACGTTTCGTTTTGCGAAACACTGAGATGGATCGTGACGGCGACCTTCTTCATCGCGGCCCCGAATTCGAGGTCCGCGGGCGCGTCGTAAACGGGGTTGCCGCCCAGGATCACCAGCGTACTGATCTTGCCGGCGGCCATTTCTTCCGCCAGTTCCTTCAGCGCGGTCAACTGGGGGACGAACGGCGACTCGGTGTACACTACCGTCCGCCCCACGTTCCCCAGCGCGTAATTCATCAGGTGCGCCAACGCGTGTACCTCGGCGGGTTGCCGAGGACCGGCGATCACGATCGACCGCTCCCGGCTGCGCTTCAAATCCCGAGCCACTGCCGCCGCGCGTTTGCCGCGCGAGTTCGCATTCAGCACGGTCAAAGCCGGAGGCAAAACGCCCAGTTCCCGCGCCAGGTCCGCCGCAAAATCGGGCACTTCCGCGGCCCGCATGCGGAAACGGTGATCGGCCATCGCGCCCGTGACTGAGTACTGGCTCTCGGCGATGTACAGCCGGTTCATCGAATCCTTTTCCGAGGCCACCCGGCGGCGCCGCGAGAAGTCACGGCTATAACGAACCTCAGGGCTGTCGAGCCCGAGGAAGTCCGCATCGAGCGACACCACGACGTCCGCTCGATCAAACCGGTAATGCGCCTGAAGGCGCCGTCCGAACGCCAGCTCCGAACCGGCCAGTTCTTCGTCGCGCGAGACCGGTTCGTACTCCACCCACCGCGCCTTCGGGTAGCGGCGAAGCACGTGTTCCCGCACGGCATCCAGCGATGGCGAATTCACCGTCTGGCTCAGGAAACGCAGACCCTCGCCCGCGCCCATCTGCGTGGGGTCGAAGTGCGGCTTCGCAAAGGCAAAGAATTCGTCCCAGCTTGATTGCCGCGTTTCATGGGTTACGAAGCGCGCGCGGTCCGGATCGTACAGATCGAGAATGGAAGCCTGCGCGAACGCAGAGCAGGCCCCGCCGCTAGAGGAGTGCTCCGGATTGCCCTCGATCTTCGTCGGCCGGCCCTCGTGCGTCTCGACGATCAGCCCCGTCGCCGCCCCGTTCAGAGGCATCACCGTGCTGTAGAAAACCGGCTTGCCGGGAGTGTACTCCTCGGAGCCCTTAGCCGCGGGCAGAATCTTTTCCACCGGACGGCTGCAAGCGGTCAGCCCCGCCAGGCCGAAAGAAGCGGCCATCAGCTTCAACATGGTCCGGCGGGAAGAGGAATCGAGCACGGCTGCCGACTCGGGAAACTCGCGATGCAGCCACTCGGAAAACTGAGGGGTATTTGAGAGTTGTTCGAGACTTCGCCAGTATTGTTTTCCGGTCTGGTTCATCGATGGCACCCCGAGCAATTCTCCGGTGGGTGGATGTTGTTCTCCGCCATGAGTCGACGGCCGATTTCAGCCGGGTCCCCGTCCGGCTGCCAGTCAAGTTTCGTAACCAGTTCGCGTGGGCGAATGTGGGGCGCCGGATCGCGGTGGCAATCCACGCACCACTTCATGGTCAACGGCTCAACCTGGCGCACCTGGACCATCTGGTCCACGCGCCCATGGCAGGTGACACAGCTCACCCCGGCGTTTACGTGAGCGGCGTGATTGAAATAGACGTAATCCGGCAGACTATGGACGCGCACCCAGGGGATCGGGCGGCCGCTTGCGTAGCTCTCCCGAACCGGCTGCAACAGCGGGCTGTCCGGCTTCACCATCTTGTGGCAGTTCATGCAGGTTTCGGTGGTGGGTGGAGCAGCAAACCCCGAATGCTCTACCGTCGAATGGCAGTAGCGGCAATCCATCCCGAGATTACCGGCGTGCAGCTTATGACTGTATTCAACGGGTTGAACGGGAGAGTACCCGGTTTCGGCGCGGTTCGGGCTGAACATATAAGCGGAGATACTAACTCCAATTAATATTGTCAGCACAAATAGAGATAAGCCGATCCTAAAATACTTATCCGCCTGCTTAGGAAAGATAGGGGTCATTCCCAGTTCGACTTACCTTTTTCCTTTCTAGCAGAACAGTAGAGGTTCCGCAAACGGCGCAACTTTTCCTGCCCCGGAATAATCACATCCATTGGATGCACAGCCGGCCGGATCGGTCGCAAGACGAAATTGAGGGGCGCTGGGAGCCGCAAACGTGAACGGGGGCGGCGGCGGGACAGGAACGGCGCGAGGCGCGGGCCGGAGGAGGCTTCCGGGCGGCCTGGGAAGGCTTTTCGCTGACCTCAAGGTTCGCCCGAAGTTGATGGTTCTACACAACATCTTCTTCGTGGTGCTGGCTTCGGCGGTGTATCTGGCGCTGATTCCTCCCTTCGCCCGGCAGGCGGAACTTGCCCAGGCCCGCGAGACCGCCCTGGTCACTGAGCTATTCCAGAGGAGCAGCTCTGCCCTGCGCTCACCAGCTCTGGAAATTTACAAATTTCGCGAAGGCACGGCGGACGCCCTGGGTATCCCGCAAGCCGTCCGTGAGTGGCTCGATGCGCGCCCCGGGGTTGTCTGGCGGGACGCGGCCAGCTCAGAGGACATGTACCGGCGCGATCCGGGCTCCGGGCTCTACCAGAGCATCAAAGGGCCAGCGGCCTTTTACGCCCAGTCCGTCGAGCGCGCGCGCTGGGCCCTCATCATCGTGCTTGGCCTGATTTACCTGGCGGCCGTGCTGCTGCTGGAAGCGCTCATCATGCCCCAGTACGTTTACCGGCCGCTGCGTTTGCTGCTGGATGCCGACAGGGCCACCCGCCGGGGCGATACGGCCAACGAGCTGATCGACCCCAGCCTCATTCCGGGCGACGAGTTGGGCCAGATCATGCGGTCGCGCAACGAGACCGTCTCCGATCTGCGCCGCCGGGAAGCGGACCTGGCCGCCGCGCTCGCCAGCCTCGAACGCGCCGCCGACGATCTGAAGCGCAAGAATAGGCTCCTGGAAACCGCCAAGCGCAACCTGGCCGAGCAGGACCGCCTGGCGAGCCTCGGCCTGCTCAGCGCCGGCGTCGCCCACGAGCTGAACACCCCGCTCGCGGTCCTTCACGGCTCCATCGAAAAGCTGATCGAAACCGTGAGCGATCAACCGGCTCAGGAACGCCTCGGGCGCATGCTGCGGGTGACACAGCGCCTCCGCCGCATCAGCGAAAGCCTGCTCGACTTCGCCCGCCCGCGCTCCCAGGAGATGACGCCCGTCGCCGTCGGCCCCGTGATTGACGAAGCCTGGTCCCTGGTCGAGATCGACGAAAAAGCGTCCTCTGTGCATTTTGTAAACAATGTTTCACGGGACCATATAGTAATTGGCGATGCGGACCGGTTAGTACAGGTATTTGTTAACTTACTGCGAAACTCACTAAGTGCAGTCAAACCCGGCGGCCATATTTGGGTATCTTCCAGCCGCTACCTGGTGGAAAATGCGCCCTGGATTTCGATCAGTGTGGAGGACGACGGGCCGGGCATTCCGCCCGACGTGCTCCCCCAGATCTTCGAGGCCTTTGTCACCACGCGCCTCGACGCCCGCGGGACCGGGCTCGGCCTCGCGGTCGCAGAGGGAATCATCCACCAGCACGGCGGCCGTATAGAGGCTGCCAACCGCCCGCAGGGGGGCGCGCGTCTGGAGGTGCAACTACCGGCGTCTGCTCCCGCGCGGCGTTCCGGAGGTGAACACTCATGAAAAACGATGCCGCGGCCGACTCGACCGCTTCCTCTCTCATTGACGTCGCGGTTCTGGACGACGATCTGGACTTTCTACATTACATCGAGGATTTTCTTAAGGACGAGGGCTGCTACTCCGTCCGCGTGTTTCACCATCCAGGCGACCTGCTGGAGTCCTTCGCGCGGCGCCCGCCGGACATCGTTTTGCTCGACATGAAAATGGGCGAGTTCAAGGGAGAGGAGGTGCTCGAACAGTTGCAGGCGCGCCACCCCGATATCTGCGTCATAGTTGTCACCGGGTATCCTTCGCTCGAAGACATGCGCGCCACCTTCAAGCGGAAGGCGTTCGATTACCTCGCGAAACCCTTCTCGCTCTCCCAGCTCAGGCAAACGCTCGAGCATGCCGTCAATGCGTTCAATCTGGGCCGCGCTCCGCAGGACCTCATCCGCGAGCGCCTCGGCCACCGCATCAAAATGCTTCGAGTCGAGCGCAAGTGGTCGCTGAAAGACCTGGCCGCCTCCGCCCGGCTGAGCGTGTCCCAGATCAGCTCGATCGAGCGCGGAGCGCACCTTCCCAGCATCGAGAGCTTTCTTGCCATCTGCCAGGCGTTTGACAAGCGGCCTTCGGAGGTGTTGGCCTCGATAGGTTTTTGATCGGCGCCCTCACGCACGAGCCGCCGCCCCGAACGGGCAAAGTTGCCTGCCCGATCCGCGCGAGCGCTTCGGGGGGCGCGCCGGATCCGACCGGCGCCGATTTTCGCCGTGACCTGAACGGTTTTTGGCCCTGAGCCCCCGGCCCGGTGAGCACCTAAGACTTTCGTAATGAATCACATTCGCGTTATCGTGGAAAGAACAGGTGCATAACGTTGAACTAATCCTTACCCTCGGCGCCGGTTTCGCAGTTGCGCTGATTTCCGGATTCGTCGCGCTTCGTCTGAAGCTGCCGGCGATTGTCGGCTACCTGGTGGCCGGGCTGATCCTTGGCCCGCACACGCCCGGGTTTGTCGCCAATCGGGGTATCGCCGAACAGCTTGCCGAAGTGGGCGTAATCCTTCTCATGTTCGGCGTCGGGATGCACTTTCACCTGAAGGATCTGCTGGCCGTGCGCCGCATCGCGGTGGTGGGGGCCCTGGTCCAGAGCTCGATGGCGACTCTGCTGGGGCTGCTTGTCGGACACGCGTGTGGCTGGTCGTGGTCGGCGGGGCTCGTATTCGGCCTTTCGCTCTCGGTAGCCAGCACCGTCGTGCTCACCCGCGTGCTCTCCGACCATGGGGATCTGCACACCCGGTCGGGACGCATCGCGATCGGCTGGCTCGTTTTCGAAGACATTTTTACCGTGTTCGTGCTGGTGGTCTTGCCGGCCATCTTCGCGGGGGCCAAGGCGGATTCGAGCAATCTTCCCGCCGCGCTTGGCATCACGACAGTGAAGTTGATCGCTCTCACCGCGCTCACGCTGGGGCCCGGCGGGAAACTGCTTCCACGGCTACTAACGGCCGCTGCGCGCACAGGCTCGCGTGAACTTTTCACGCTGACCGTGCTGACCATCGCGATCGGGATCTCGGTCGGCTCAGCGGCGATTTTCGGTGTCTCCATGGCGCTCGGCGCGTTCCTGGCCGGTATGGTGGTCGGGCAATCGGAGTTCAGCTACCGGGCCGCCTCGGAAGCCCTGCCCATGCGGGATGCCTTCGCCGTGCTGTTCTTCGTCTCCGTGGGCATGCTGTTCGATCCGCAGCATCTGCTCCGCCAGCCAGTGCTCACGGCCGCAGCGATCGGAATCGTGATGCTGGGCAAGCCGCTGGCCGCCATCCTGATCGTTGTCCCGCTTGGCTATGGTTTGCGAATCGCGCTTCGCGTGGCGACCGCGCTTGCCCAAGTCGGCGAATTCTCGTTTATGCTCACGGTTCTGGGCGATCAACTGGGCGTGCTTCCGAGCGGCGCCACTGACTCGGTCGTCGCCGCCGCCATCGTTTCCATCACGCTCAACCCCGTGCTGTATCGGGCGCTGCCCGCACTCGAGCGGCGGCTCGCCAAGTCCGGCGTCCGAAAGCTGCTCGAGCCGCGAGCCGGAAAAGCCATTATGGCCGCACACGGGGATCACCATCACCAGCCGGATGAGGGCCAGCCGCGGGCGATCATCATCGGCTACGGCCCCGTGGGGGAGACGGTGGTGCGGCTCCTTTCCGAGCACGACTTTATCCCCACCGTCATTGAGCTCAATATCGACACGATCCGCCGGTTGCAGCGGCGCGGCATCCGCGCGGTTTACGGGAATGCGGCACAGCCCGACGTCCTCAGACAAGCCGGCGTTGCAGCGGCCGACACGCTCATCCTCTCGGCGCCGGGCGCGAGCGAATCCTATGAGATCATCAGGGTCGCGCGCGAGATCAACCCGCGCATTCAGGTTCTGGCAAGGTCGCAGTTCCTGTCCCAGACGAGCGCGCTGCGCGAGGCGGGGGCGGACCTGGCCTTCTCCGGTGAAGCCGAAGTCGCGATCGCCATGGTGGACGCCATTCTCCAGCGCGTCGGAGCAACGCCGGAGCAAATGGATAAGGAACGCGAGCGGACCCGGACGGAGCTCTACAAGCTGGCCAACCGGAGTTACCAGCAACGGGCAAGCTAGAAGCTCATGTTCATCCTACACCTGGAAACAAACGCCGCGGAGAAAGATCTGCTCATTGCCGAACTTTGGGAGCGCGGCACGGCGGGCGTCACCGAACAAAACGTCCCGGGCGGTGGTTGCACGCTTGCCGCATACTTCGAGCACCGGTTCGACGCCTCGGAGTTCGCCGCTTATAACCCGCGGTGGGAGGCCGCCGAGAATCGCGACTGGATCGCCGTCGCGCAATCTCTGTGGACTCCCGTGCTGGTCGGGAGCCGTTTTTATCTCGCGCCCGCGTGGAGCGATGAACCGGCGCCGCCCGGCCGCTTTCGCATCGACATGGATCCCGGCCAGGCCTTCGGCACGGGATGGCACACGTCCACCCAGCTTTGCCTGGAAGCAATGGAGCGCTGCGTCCGCCCCGGCGACTCGGTGCTCGACGTCGGAACAGGCACGGGCATTCTCTGCCTGGCCGCATCCCTGCTCGGCGCGTCGCCCATCTACGCCTGCGACATCGATCCCGCCGCCGTCGCCTCGGCGAGCGCGCGCTTCCGCTCCGGCGGCGTGCCCGTCGGGCTTTTCACCGGTTCGGTGCGGTCGGTGCGCGATGCCGCGGCGGATGTGATCGTCGCCAACATCAATGCCGAAACCCTAATGGCGCTCGCGCCGGAGATCTGCCGCATCCGCAAGCCGCAGGGCCGGGCGATCCTCTCCGGCTTTTCCGTGCGGGATGCCGAACGCGTTCGCAGAGCTTTCGGCGGCTGCTCCGAGACTCTCGAAAAGGAAGACTGGGCGGCGCTGGTCTGCCTGAGCCCCGCTTAAGCCGGACGCTCCCAGTGGTTTTCGATGGGGCAACCCGGACAGCTCACGTGCTCGAACTGCACGGTCGTGTGGTGAATCTGGAACCGCTCGGCGAGCACGTGGTTGATTCGCCGCAGAATCGATTCGCTCTCCGACGGCGGAACGTCTTCGATCAGCACGTGGCAGCTCAGCGCGTGCGTGCTCGATCCCAGGCTCCAGATGTGCAGATCGTGGACTTCGAGCACTCCCTTGATCGCCAGCATCGCGCCGGTCACCTCGTTGAGATCCAGCCCGCGCGGCAGTCCCTCCAGGAGTATGTTCAGGGACTCCTTGATGATGTCCCACGCCGTCCAGACGATCAGCAGCCCGATCAGAGCGGAGAGCAGCGGGTCCGTGCGGTTCCATCCCGTGTAGCGGATCACCACCGCCCCGATAATGATGCCGATGGATCCCAGTGCATCGCCCAGCATGTGCGCCCAGGCGCTGCGCACGTTGAGATCGCGGCGGCGCTCCTTGCGCAGACCCAGCATGATCCACGCATTCACCGCCAACCCGAGCGCCGCGACCACGAGCATCGTAAACTCGTGAACTTCCTCGGGCTGCCGCCAGCGGTGGTAGCTTTCGTAAAGAATGTAGCCGGCGAGGATTAGCAGCGACAGCGCGTTCACGAAGGCGGCCAGCACGCCCGCGCGGTGATATCCGTAGGTCTTCCTTTCGTCGGGGGGGCGGCGCGCGACGTAGACGCCGAGCCACGCCAGCCCGAGCGCAAGCGCGTCCGTGAGGTTGTGACCGGCGTCGGAAAGCAGCGCCAGGCTTCGCGCCTGCAAACCCGCTAGCCCTTCCACGATCACGAACACCAGGGTCAGGCCCAGCGACCAGGCCAGTACCTTCCCCATGTCCGTGCCGTGATTGTGAGGATGCAAATTCAACGGGCCTTTCAAGTCCAGTTTAACCCTAGCCTTCCCAAGCGGCTACGGCGCCAGTGTCACATAGAACGCGCCGCCGCCCGTGCGCAGGTCCTTGCCGTATGAGAACACAACCGCGAATCCTCCCGCCACCCGCACCTTTGCCTGCGTCCCGGCGTCCCATAACCACTTACCCGAACCCAGAGGCGCCGCGGCGTAAGCACGCCCGCTATCCACGAAAGGCCCCACGCTGATGCTCACCATCCCCACGGAACAGACAAGCTTGTCCAATTCCCAGTTAGTAAGTACAAAGCTCCGCCCCATAGGAGCGCTGCCTTTCTGCCCGTTCCTGGATCCGATGTGCGCCCGCAGCCAGAGGTCGTTGTCGCGTTCCAGCCCGAGCATGTAGAGGCTATCGAAGGGGACCTCCCCTACCGTGCCCCCTACCCGGACCCGCGCCGTGGTCGCGAAATCCTCGCCGCGCGCCTGCGGGAACCATCGCGCCTCGAGCGACGCCTGCCCTTGCGAAAACAACCCCAGCGACCGCTCGAACGTGCGCCCCACCCGCCACGACGCCCCGGATTCCACCGTGAGCCGCCGCTCGGGAACCCGGAGCAGGCCGTACCGGACCCGCGCCTCCGACCAGAGCGACGCGCCCCCCGGAAGCGTGCTGTTCCGGTACCGCCGCGTCGCGGCCCCGAAACTGATCCCCCATCCCCAGCGGCTGTTCACGATCCAGTCCAACCCGGCGCCCCCTTCCACCTTTTGCAGGTTGAAGCCGCCCAGGCCGGGTACGTTCCAGTTTTCGTTCCGCGCGTCGGCAAAGAAGGTGCGGCGCCGGCCGGGATCTTGCGCAATCGGGCTGGAAAGGGCGGCGAACACGCGGCGCTTCTGCGCGTCCCACCTGACCAGCGAAACGAAATTCGTACCCGAGCCCCGCAGGTTGTAAAACTCGGGATACACCGTCTGAAACGCCACGCCGCGCGCGAGTGAGAGCCACCAGGCCCGCCTCTCGGTGGAACGGAAAACGGCCTCGAAATCTTCGCCTTCGCCCGGCAGCAGCTCGATTTTCCAGAGCGGAAAAATTCCCAGCAGCTCGAGCCGGGCCCGCGTGAGGCGGTACTCTTCCAGCTTCAGAACCGCCGCCGGCGAGAACGCAAACGCCCGGTCGAGCAGCACCGGATCGACGGCGGGCTCCGGTTCCATCCGGATCTCCCGCACCCGCGGCCGTCCCGCGCGGTTCCAGTATTTCAGTGCCGCTTCCTGGTTCCCCTCCAGTAGAAACAGCGTTCCCAGGAACTCCGATGCGTAGGGATCTTCGGGGTCGAGCCGCAGCGCGGCGCGCAAATATTTCTTCGCGGCTCCGAACTGCTTCTGCCGGAACGCGAGGCCGGCCATCTCGGTGGGAAATCGTTTGTCGCCCGGCGCGGCCTTCCAACCGGCTTCGAGCGCCTCGCGGGCCTCCGCAAAGCGGCCTTCGCGCGCCAGGGCCACGCCGCGCGCGAGATTGTCCTCCACCGGCGCCACCTGGAAAAGCAGCAGCGCCGGGATCAGCAGCGCCTGCATTACTGGACCTGCCGCGGAACGGCCAGCAGCGTCCAGCGGTCTTTCCAGTCGCGCTCGAACCCTTCGCGATCCAGCTTCAGCAGCTTCCGGCGCGCGGGATCGTTCACCAGAACGAAGCCGTCATCCACCCCGGCCACAACCACGTAATGCAGCGGGCCGCCCTGACGCAAACACACGATCAGCGGGCGGCCTTTGCGGATGTGCTGCTCAAGGTCCGCCCACTCGCCGCGAAAAGCGAAAACTTCAAATCCCTTTTCGCGGAAATACCCCTCCATGTCGGATGCGTAGATTCCTTTGGCGCGCCGCGAATACAGCCGCTTGTGAATGGCTTCGGGACCGGCGTCCGCGGCGCTCACGGGAGCGCCTCTCTCCTTCCAGTACTGCATGACCATGGCGATGCTCGCCGCGCCGCAGCCGTTCTTTTCCTGCCGGATGTAAGGCACATCCAGCCAGAAGCCGCTCGTCGCAGCGGCATACAGCATCGCCACAGCCAACAGCATGCGAGAGGGCGATTAGTGCGCAACGATCGCGATCACCGCGATGATGATTGCGCCGATGATGATGTAGGTTACCTGCTGGTTGGTGAGGGTCAGGGTGCCGGCGGCGAAGTCTTCCTGCACGCGGTTGGCCTGCGCCGCCAGCCGCGCCAGTTCCTGATCGCTCAGATGGTGCAGAGCCTGCTGCACTTTGCCGGCGTCCATCTTAAAGGAAGCCAGGGCCTTCTTTCCCTCCGGAGATGCCAGCACTTTTTCCAGCGTCGCGATGTCGCGCTGCCGGGCCGCCGACGCCCGGCGCAGCTCGCTACGCAGTTCCGCGGAAGAAACGACATGATTCTGGGCCAGGAGATCAACGGGAACCAGGAGCGTGAGCGCCACGGCCGGCAACAGCACGCTTGAGATGATTCGAATGCTCATGAACAAGTCTCCAAATCAAAAGCTTTTTTCAGACCGGCACGGCAATCTGCTCGACAATCGTGATCCCGAATGCCTCCAGTCCGATGACGCGGCGCGGATGGTTTGTCAGCAGGCGGATCTTGCGCAGACCGAGGTCTGAGAGAATCTGCGCCCCGATTCCGCTCTCATACTGAAGTATACGCTTCCCGTCCGGCTCGGTGTAGTGCCGGAAATCGCGCGTATGCGGCACGATTTCGCCGATGGGTTCCTTTTGAAAAATCCGCACGCCCGGGCCGCTCATATGGAGGTACACCACCACGCCGCCTTCCTCGGCAATGCGCGCCAGCGCTTTCCGCAGCGTCTTCTGGCAGTCGCAGGTGGTGGCGCCGAACACGTCCCCGTACACGCAGCGCGCGTGCATCCTCACCAGCACGCTCTCCTTGTCTGCGACTTCACCGCGGACGAGCGCCAGGTGCAGCTCCTGGTCCGCCACGGAGGTGTATGCGATCGTGCGGAACTCTCCGAACTCGGTAGCCAGGCAGCCCTCGGCGACGCGCCGGACATGCCGCTCATGCTGCAACCTGTAGCGAATCAGCTCCGCCACCGAAATCATTTTCAGGTTGTGGCGGCGGCAGAATTCCTCAAGCTGCGGCACGCGCGCCATCGTGCCGTCCTCGTTCATGATTTCGCAGATCACGCCCGCGGGCGCCAGGCCGGCGATCCGCGCCAGGTCCACCGAAGCCTCCGTCTGCCCGGCGCGCACCAGCACGCCGCCCTCCCGCGCCCGAAGCGGGAAAACATGACCCGGACGCGCCAGATCGCTCGGCCGGCAGTCTGGAGAAATAGCCACCTGGATCGTGCGCGCGCGATCGGCCGCGGAAATTCCCGTCGTCACTCCCTCGGCCGCGTCGATGCTCTCACAGAACGCGGTTCCGAACCGCGAAGTGTTGTGCGGCGTGATCGGATGCAGATGCAACTCGTCGCAGCGCTCAGGCGTGAGCGTCAGGCAGATGAGGCCGCGCCCGTGCGTGGCCATAAAGTTCACGATTTCTGGCGTGATCTTTTCGGCCGCAACCGCCAAATCCCCTTCGTTTTCACGGTCTTCGTCGTCCACAATGACGAGCATGCGCCCGGCGCGAAACTCCTCGACCGCCTCCGGCACCGACACAAAAGGCATAAATTACAGTATCCAATACGCCGGCCCGCGGCGGGCTTTCCGGACGCCAGAGCTCACGGGGCGGCCCTTCCCTTCGCGGCCGCGCAGGCCTTTCGCGATCCGTTCTGCTGGCGCCCTCCCGGCGGCAAGGAATATACTTTTTCTACTCCGCAGAAGAGCTGCCACTGCGTGAGGCGAACCTGCTGGGAAAAGGAGAACCCAACCTATGAAGAGCACCAGACTTGGCCGCCGCGCTTTCCTGCAGATTTGGAGCACTGCCCTCGCCGGGGCTTCCGCGGCCCGCACTGCGCTCGCCGGACAGGCGGCGGGCGGCGGGACTGTCCTTTACACCGGCCGCTTCGTTCCCGAGGGATGGGAAAGCAAAATCGTCTTTGTCAGCGACCACCACTACTGGCCCGGACACCTGGAGAATTGGGGTGGCGGCGCACAGATCACGACCAGCACCGACCGCCGGATGCCCGACCTGGCCGAAGTCCTCAACGAGGAGCGGCCCGACCTGTCCGTCCATGGCGGGGATGTGATTAGCGCCGGAGGGTCGTTTTTCCCGCCGCCCGACGAGTACAACCGGCAACTGGCGTTCGCGAAGGCGTTCTACGGCCGCCTCACGCATCCGTTCATGCCGCTCCTGGGCAATCATGAAACGCTGGAAGCGAGCTACACGGACGAGGCGCAACTGGGAGCCTGGACCCGGCACTTCGGAGCGCCCTATCGCCGCCACGATCTCAAGGGCTGGCGCATCGTGGGAGTTAACTGCCTCCTGCCAAACCCCAACGGCCGCTACGGCCGCGGCAATGTTTTCGGGCTCGGTCGCGTTCAAATGGACTGGCTGCGTGCCAGCCTGAAGGAGGCGTCCTCGCGCGGCCTGAAGGTCATCATCTGCACCCATGTGCCGCCCGCGAACTGGGTCGACCGGGCGGAGTTCGAGGAAGCCATCGCGTCAGCCGGGTGCGTCAAGGCGGTGATCTGCGGACACAGGCACATCAACTCCGCGGAAACCATGGGCGGGGTTCCGGTGCTCGTCCGCACGGCGAACGTCATTGCTCCGTTCAGTTACCACGTCATGTATCTGTACCCGGACGGCCGGGTGCTAATTATTCAGAAATCCCAGCATTTTCCGTTTGAGGATTTTATTTCCGCCCGCATGCAGCAACGTTCCCCAATGGGTTCGGAGGCGGACCGGTATCTGACGCTCGGGGGGCCGTCGCAGCTCCCCTTGGAACAGCTCAAGATCATCGGAAGCGATGCCGAGGCGGCCGTACTGGACGGGCATCTCCGGCTCAGCTCGAAAAGCGGCCGGGCGCTCGCGCTGATCGACGTTTCGGCGGTGCAGAACGCGCGGCTGACCCTGACCGCGGTGAAATCCCCGGGCGAGTACATGGGAGCAGTCGCGCTCGCAGGTCCCGACGGCGCCGGAGGCATTGAAGCGACGCTGACCGCCAGGTATTCCCCGGACGGCAAGGTTTTTCTGGTCCGGAACCGTCCCGAGGCCCGCCAGGTCCTTGCGCGCTCCTGGTTCAACATCGCGGACGACGTGGCCTACCGCCTCACGCTGGAAGTACGCAACGGCCGCATCTTCGCGTCCTGGAAAAACATGCTGAACCTGGAGGCGCCACTGCAAAGCGCCCAGCCGGGACACTTCGGCTTTTTCGTGGACCGCGGAACGCTCTTTGTAACCGACGTGAAGCTGGAGCGCCTGGCGGGGTGAGGAGGGCCGGTAAGAGCCGCACCAGCTCTGCTGCGCTTTACTCGCCCTTGCCCTGAATCACCGCCTCGGCCCAGGCGACAAGGGCTGAAGCGCGGCGCTGCTCGCTCTGGACATTTGAAATCACTGAAAGAACACCGGTCGTGTCGCGCGGTGTTAGCGCAGCCACGGCAGCTCGGAGATCCGGTTTGGGCATGGCCGGGACAGTGAGCCTGAGGTTCCTCGATCCGAAACGCTGTGTGAACCCCGAACCTGTCCATCGGGCATCGCTGAACGGCCGGCGCCCGCGGTCGAATTCGTTCCGGGCCTGGACAGCCTCGAGTAAGGTGGCCATCGCGTTGTCCGGTTTGTCCGCCACGGCAGGGGTCCAAATGCAAGCCGGGGCTTTGAAGCTCGCACCTACCATCCGTTACACCCACTGGGCGCCGCAGCCTATGAGCGCACTTCGCCGTAATCAGGCGGACGTGCTCCTATCGGTGCGGTTCTGACGACCGGCGCGCCGCAACCGGATTGCAGCCGCGATACTCGGCTGTCCTCTTTCCGTCAATGGTGAAGGTTACTGATAAGATGGTGCGCAGACGGAGGAGGGGCCGTGAAGAAACCGATAGTAGTCAAACCTTCGAAGCGCGATCGGGATTACGCCAATCTACAGATTGCAAGACACGAAGCACTAAGGCTTGGTCATCTGGTTCGCGAGCCGCATGATTGGACGCGCCGCCTCGAGCTTCTGCCGGCCGATCGGCCGCTCGAGGAGATCTATCGAGAGACGGTTAAGAGATTCGGCAAAGTTAGCGATGAGTTGGAAGCGCTCGAACGGCGGCAACTCGAGTCCAAGGGTTTCAGCGAGGTCGCCCTGCAAAATCCTCAACGGAGGGCCCATTGGACTCCCGGCGCCGATTGGTTCGATAACGGTGGTCAAACACCGTACGCCTTTGGTGGAGGGCGTGTTTTCGAGCCCGTTACGGTCTCCCCTCCGACAATCGGCATCGGGCCCGCCCCGCCCCCTCCGAGCTGCTATATTCACACGACGATTTCGTCCAACAAGGCCATGTATTCCATCACGACGGAACCGGACGACGGCGATTCGACGAAATCAATCGCGATCACGCCGGATGCGTCTGGCGCCGCCGGGCCGTGGGACTCGCTGTTCCACCATGCAGAAATCAAGGACAAAACGCACTGGTATTGGTTCGATGATTCTGAATGCTACGTCTACTGGTGCGCGTTGGGCTATCAACTGCCTCCCGCGCCCTGCGAAGTTTGGCTGGGCTGGCATTGCTATTTCACCCATTCAGTTTCGCTGTGGGGAACCGCCGAAGACAGGCTCATCTTCAGTAAGATTCTGATATACCCCCGCGGTGGGCACACCCAGGAAGTCCGCCCCGGCGTATATGTAGGCGACACGCACCACGACCCAGAAACCGTGCACGATTTTGCCCATATCATCGGCTCGGAAGTAGCAGCACACAACCGCAACGGCCAATGGCTCTTGGATGGAGGCGGGTCCGCATGGTTCACGGGCACCCTCGGCGGGAGCACGCGCCTGAAGAAAAATGAAGTTTTCACCGTGTGGGTCGGGTTCTACACAATCTTGTCGTGCCTGGACGGACGGGCCGCGACCGGCCCGAACGAACTCCGAATCTGGACCATCCATCCGGTTACCCGCCAACAGGTGCGAGGGATAACATTCCAGATGTCGCCATAAGTCTGACGCACGTGCCACCTCGCGCCTCAACAGCCCTACTGACAGCTCCCGTCCGGGCGGCTCTGCACGTCGCAGACGGCGACAACACGAACATTGTCGTGCTGGAGAAGAGCCCCCATGTCGTTGAAGCTCATCGCGCCCACTCCGGTGCAGCCCAAGGCGATGCGATCGCCTGGCGGTGTTGCGCCGGCGGCGCCGATCGCAGAAGCGGGGATGATCGTCGGGAATCCGGCGGTGACCGCTGCTCCCCCAACCGTGCACCTCACAAACTCACGCCTTCTCGTATCGTGCGCCCCTCTCCGTCATCTCGGTTCTAAGAGGGCACACCATTCTCATCTCCGGCGAGTACTGTTTTTCTGTGCGCGCCGGCAGTTTGCGTGCCTCGCGTTTCGTGTGCGGACGCGAGCCTCGGCGCCGGCGTGAGTTGTAAACTCATTGAGGCGCATCGCCTTTTGGGCGTGCGGATTCTATCGCGCTTGCGGGCCAGCGGGTTATACTAAATCCCGATCGCTTTTCAGAGGGGAAGCGGATGATCCGGGAAATCGTTTCTGCAAGCGACTTCGAGAAGTGTCTCCAGGTTGTGGAAGGTGCGCTCGAAAACCGTGCGCGCGCTCTGGAAGATGGGGACACGGCCGCGGCGGCCATGGCCGAATCGCACGGTCTGGGCCCAGCAGACCTGCGCGACGCGCTGAACGCCATCCGGGACCTGCGCGCCCAGGGGACGCCGCCGGCGAGCGGCAGCGACGCAGCGTGGATTGCGCGCGACCCCATGACCGGCGTTCTCCAATCGGCCATTGAAGAGTTCTATCGGGACGCCGGCGCAGTGGATGAGACCGCAGCCCAGGGACTGGCGGGTCAGGACGTCGCCATCACTGACCGCTCTCTCAAGGCCGAGTGGCAGCCCGCCGGACCGCAGGGTTTCGCGCGGCCCTTTGAAATGACCGATCCGCGCTGGGCGGTGGCCTTCCTGGCAGCCAAGGCCCTGGCCGCCATGCGCGGGCAGCGGCCCTTCCCCACCGCGCCGCCTCCAACCGTGCGGATCGGCAACCGAGCCCGCGTGCTGCTGGTGGGGGACTGGGGCAGCGGCGTGCCGCGCGCCCAAAAAGTAGCCGCGCGCATGCGCAGGGAACTCGAAGCGGCGCCGGACCGCGAGCGGCACGTCATCCACCTGGGCGACGTCTACTACTCGGGCTTCGAAAGCGAATACCGCGACCGTTTCCTGCCCTTCTGGCCGGTGAAGGAGTCCGAAGCGGACGCCATCGGCTCTTTCTGCCTCAACGCCAACCACGACATGTTCACAGGCGGGCATGCCTATTTCGACTACCTGCTCAAGGAGCCGCGCTTTGCGCGCCAGGGCGGATGCAGCTACTTCTCGCTGGAGAACGACCACTGGCAGATCCTGGCCCTGGACACCGGCTACGATGCCCAGGATTACCGCGGCGAAAAGGGGAGCCTGTACGGCCCGCAGGCGGCGTGGGTGCGGGAGAAGCGCGCCGCCGCGCCGCAGAAAAAGGCCGTGCTCCTGAGCCATCACCAGTTGTTCAGTGCCTGGGAAGGAGGGTCTCCGGAACTGGAGCGCAAGCTGCAACCGGTGCTCTCGCAGCCGAATGGCGTTACGGCGTGGTTCTGGGCGCACGAGCATCGCTGCGCGATCTATGACCGCAACCACCCCGTGCCCTATGCGCGGCTGGTGGGCCACGGGGGCGTCCCGGTTTACGCGCCGAAAGGCCCGACGCCACCCGGGGTGGTCCACGAGTTTCGCGAGACCTTCCGCGATGGGCTCGAGCGCTTCACGCGTTTCGGTTTCGCGGTTCTGGACTTCGAAGACGGATCGATCCGCGCGCGCTACATCAGCGAGGACGGCCTGGAGCACTATTCCGAAACCATCTGCTGATCCCATGAACTCGATCACGCTGGCGGTATCGCGTCCGAGCGGCAGCGGCGACTACGTGGTGGAGCTATACCGGTGGCGCGGTGGCGTGCGCGAGGAGAAGCCTGCGGCCCGGGAGGCGCTGCCCGCGGCGCTCTTCGAGCCGGGCGGCGCACTCGACGTAGCCGCTATCCAGCGCTTCTTTCTGGAAACCGAGGATCAGGACAGCAACTTCCGCGTGATCGGCTGCCAGATGTGGTCGGCGCTGCACACCGGCTCGGTAGCGGCTGAGTGGGACCGCGCCATCCAGGAAGTGGAGGAAGCAATCGAGGAGTGGGAAGCGCAGTCGCCCGCAGCCAAGGCCACCACTCCCCGGCCCGCGGGCTTGCGCACTTATCTCCAGGTTGACGACTCGCTGGCGGCGCTGCCCTGGGAACTGATGCGGTCCACCCACGACCTGTTTCTCATCAGCGACATGCCGGTGCTGCGGGCAGAAAAGCGCAAGTTCATCCCGCGCAGCGACGCGGCTGTATGGCCCATCCGCGTGCTGGTGGTAGTTGGAGCTGGGGAAGCCGAAGCCGCCAGCTTGAAGGCCGACGAGGAACTCGAGGCCATCCGCGAGGTGCTGCGGGAATCCGAGCACCTGTTCGATTTGGCCATTCTGGAAACGCGGCGCCGCAAGAGTTTCACTCCGGCCGATTTGAAAATCGAGTTGCAGACCTTCCGGCCGCACATCTTCCATTTCATCGGGCACGGACGGACCGACGGCGGGACGCCGCGGCTGGAAATCTGCGATGCGCAGAACAAGCACGACTGGACCAGCGCCCAGATCGAACTCGACATCAGGACCATGGGAGGCGTGCTGCGCCTGGCGTTCCTCAACGCCTGCCGCACGGCACTGCCGAAACACAGCGATTTCTTTTCCATCGCGCAGGCCTTCTTCCGCGGGCGGGCGCTCTCGGTGCTGGCCATGCAGGCGGACGTCAGCGGCGAGGCGGCTCGCATCTGCACGCGGCGGTTCTACAGCGAATTGGTCAACGGCCGCCACATCGACGGGGCGCTGGCCGCGGCCCGCGACATGGTGCACGCGGCGATGGGAGCGGACACGCGGCACGCGTTCGTGCCCGTCCTCAGCGTGGCTGCCGCGCCGGAGCACATTCTGGACTGCCCGCGCCGCGCGCGGGTGAGCGCGCCTGGGCTGGATGAAGTACGCCGGTGCTTCGTGGACCGCGTCGAAGAGCGGCGGCTGGCGATCCATTCGATGGCGCAAAGCGAGATCGCCAGGCGGCACTGCTCGGCCGTGGTCCTGAAAGGCCAGGAGGAGAAGGTCGGCAAGACATGGCTGCAGATGTGGCTGCTGCACGCACTGGCGCAGAACCGCTACGGAGTGCACGCCATCGAAGCGTTCGACAAGACCGACTGGCTGCAGTTCGTGCTGGCGCTCGCGGAAGGATCGCTGGAAATGGACGATTTGGCGCAGCCGCTCGCGCCGGAGGTGCGCCAGCGCTTTTACGAAGACGTGGCGCGGCTTGCGGGAATCGCGGCGCCGCCGCCCGGAAACCGCCTCCAGATCACACTCGAGGACCTTGCTTCCCGCAACGACGCCCATGAGAAGGTGCTGGGGACCTTTCACCAGGCCCTGCGCAACCAGGCCGAGCACACCGGAAAGAACACGGTGGTTGCGGTGAGCCGCATCAGCACGCCGCTGCAGTCGCTGAGCGCCGCCCACATCCGCATTCTGAAGGAAAACCTGTGGGACCGGATTGCGGCCGAACCGGCGGGACCCGTAAAGATCATCGTTGAACTGCCGTTCGACTCGCGCGGCGATTACCAGCTCGAGTTTGCCGAGGACCTGTGGCAGGTCATCGACTTGAAAAAGTTCCCGGCCGGTGAGGTGCCTGAGCTGTTGAAGGAGTTCTTCTTCCGCCGCAATCCGGGCCGCCCGCTGCCGGCGCTGGCGGTTCATCTTCAACAGTTGCGACGCGACGTTCGGCCGGACGAACTGCCGAAGCTGGTGGCCTTGCTGGAGTTGCTGTAGTGTTTACGAAGGATCAGCTCTTTGCAATGATCGAGCGGGGCCGGACGCTCACGGACCTGTTCAACATGGTCCTGGATGCGCCGCCAGAGCCGCCTGCATCGCCGCTGCTCCGGCGTGCTGCCCTGCTGCGATGGTTCGACCGTGAGCTTTTTGAACGGGTACTGGCGGCGGACCTCCCGGACGCGCCGGACTGGGAGGCGTTCATCGCTTCTCCGGACGTGGAGCGCTTGCGCGGCGAACCCGTGCGCTACGCACTGCGCGACGACGCCGCCCGTGCGGGGCTGGAGGCCTGGAAGCAGCAACCCGAAGAGGCGCGCGCCTTCAGTGCGAAGCTGGCCGCATACTTCGAGCCGATCGATCCGTTGGAGCGCTTCACACACCTTGTGCTTGCCGATCCTGCGCGGGCGCTCGAGGAATTCCTGCGGCTCTACCGTGAGGCGGACGAGGCTTTCGACCTGGCGCAGTGCGACACGCTGATCCGCATCGTGAGGCACCGCAACGGACTCTTCCCCTCTCTCATCCCCCAGGCGCTGCGCGACGCGCTGGACGACCGCGAGCAGTACTATCGCTCCCGGACGCTCTTCGCCGACGATTACTGGCGCACCATGGCGTTCGTCGAGCGGCCCTCGCTCGTGCGGCACTTCGAGGAGTGGCAGGGCGATACCCGCCGGTGGATCCTGCACCTCTATGGCAAGGGCGGCTTCGGCAAGACCATGTTCATCCGGTGGCTGATCGCCCGGCGCTGCGTGCGGGAGATCGACGGCCGCCGGATTCCGGTCGCGCGCCTGGATTCGGACCGCCTGGACCTGCCGTCGCTGTCGCGATGGCCGTGGCTGGTTCTGCTGCCGGTTGCCCGGCAGCTCAACGTGCAGCTTCCCGGCAGTCCGTTCCTGAGCCTGATACACGGCTTTGGCGATTTCGCAGCGGTGCTGCGGCGGCCGGCCGTCCAGGGCCGCGACGATTCCCGCTCGCTCCTGCTCCAGCGGCTCCGTCCGGAAGCCGAAATGCTGGCGTCCGAGATTCCCGCTCTCTTCCAGTCAGGTCTCGGAGACAGCCATGTGGTGATCGTGCTCGACACCATCGAGGAGTTGCTGTTGCATCACCGCTCCGGGCTGCAGGCCATACTCAACCAACTGGCGCGGCTGCGCGAGAGGTGTCCGGGACTGCAACTGCTGCTGGCGGGACGCTACAACCTGGCCGATCCGGGGCGTCTTCCGCAGTTCATGAAGCAGCATTGCGCCCTCGAGGACCGGCTGCTCATCGAAGGTTTCGAGCCGGAGGAGAGCCTGCACTACCTGCGCGACCTCCGTAAAGTGCCGCCGCAGACGCCCGTGCAGGCGATTATCAAGAAGACCCAGGGCAACCCGTTCGAGCTGGCCCTGTTCGCGGACCTGGCCATCGCCAGCCCGGGGATGACCGCGCGCGATGTCGAGCGCTATCCGGGAACGCAGTACGCGCGGCTGATTGAGCGCATCATCGATCGCATCCCGCCGGAGGAGCACGGCGTTGCGTGGCTGCTGCGCTACGCGGTTGTGCCGCGGCAGTTGACTTTCGAGTTCATGCGGGACGTGTTGGGGCCGTTCCTGCGGAAGGAGATGACGCGGCGGTCGCAACTGGACCGTCCCAACGAATTCCGAGGCGAGCTGTCGCTTTACGCCGGACGGGAAGTGTGGCGCAAGCACCGGGAAGAAGACCTCCGGCGGCTGTGGAACCAGCTCAGCCGCTACGCCAGCGATCACAGTTGGGTGGAGCTGCACGGCGACGTGCTGGTACTGCAGCCGGAAGTCCGCGTCCCCATGCGGCAGTTGCTCCGCGAGCAGGAAATCCATCCGCTGTTGCAGCGGGCGGCAGTGCGGTATTTCGAGCGGCGCGCAGCCCAATCCAAGAAAAACGCCGTGAGCTGGGCGCGGCACATGGCCGAAGCGCTGTATCACCGCTTCCACCTTGAGGGAACGGCGGCCGCGGAGCATTGGCGGCGCGCCCTCGCTTCGCCGCAGGCAAGGGAGCCGGCGGCGTCCGCGCGCATCGCCGAAGTGCCGCTTTCGAGCGATTTCGCAGGCGATGACGGGCGCCCGGTGGAGTATCTCGAGGGCCCTCTGGTGGATTACGACCTGCTGGCCGAAGCGGCCGCCGTGCAGGCCTGGGGATTGCTGGTCGAGCGGCTGCGCCTGCGCAGCCTCGAGGGCGACGCCGAGCGGCTCGAGGGCGAGTTCAACGACGCCTACCGGCGTTTTCGTTCCTTCATGAAGCGCGCCGCGAAACCGCGTGTTCAGGAGTTGCGCGCGTCGATTTTGGAGGCCGCGCACCTGCTGTTCCTGGAGCGCCGCGCGGCGGCGGAAAAGCTGCTGCTGCGCGTCATAGGCCCGTCGCGAGACTCCGCCGCTCTGGTGATGGCGGAGTACCTGCTCGGCCGCTGCCATTACGAACACGATCCGGACAAGGGGGATGCCTGGTTCGCGGCGGCTGCACGGCGGGCGGCGCGCCTTGCCGCGCCACCTCTTTCGCCCGAGTGGATCGAGTTCCGGCGGGCGCGGCGGCTGGAGGATCGCGAGGAGTTAGGCCGCGCGCTGGAGTGCTACGAGCGAGCATGGAAGCGGGCGGCGGCCGGCCGTACTGCGCCCGACTATGCGCCCGAGCTCCTGGCAGGATGCTGCCGCGTGCTGTGCGAACTGGGGCGCTGGTCGGATGCCGCACGCCTGGCGGAATCGCCGCAGGCTCGCAGGTTGGCCGCCTCCAACCCGTGGATGCCGTACGAGATCGCTCGCATCCGGGTGCGTCTGGCGCTGGAGCGGCAGAATCCCGCGGCAGCGCTTAGCCTGCTCCCGTTCGGCGAGGACGGCACTACGCGGCTGCTGCGTGGCCTTGTTAATCGCGCGGCGTTCCGAGTGAACGAAGCTGAGGAGCAGTTCAACGCGGCTCGCGACGCCTTTGTGCGCGAGGGATCTTCCACCGGTCCGCTGGAGGCGCTGTTCCAGAAGGCCATGCTGTTTCTGGAGGCCGCCGGCAACGTGCACCAGGCGGAGGAGACGCTGCACTCGATCCCCCGCGCTCAGGCAAGTGTGGCCGCCGATCGCCCGCTGCTGAAGGCACGCATCCTGGCCGAATCCGGCAAACCCCAGCGCGCCGCTTATGTGCTGCGGGAGATCCTCAAGCGAACCTCTTCGCAACGGCGCCGGCTGCGGGTTCTGGCCTACCTGGGCGCGTTGGGGCTGGCCACCCGGGAAGAAATCGCCGCTTTTCTGAAAGAGGTGGAGGCCCTCGATCTGGCCGCGCGCTTTCCGTTCCTGGATGCCTACCGGCGCCAGCCCGTCGCGCAGCGTGTGCAGTATTCCGGGTTCCGGCAGCGCTTCGGCGAAGTCTATCCGCGGCCCCAGCGCGGCGACCGCGATTTCGCGCTGCGAGCGTGGCTATGGGGTCTGGCGGCGCCCCATTTTGGTTTGGCGGAACAGGCCCGCGAAGTTCTGCTGGCTGCCTACCGGGAGTGCCGCGAGCAGCCGCACTTCCAGCGGCAACTCCGCGCCGCGATGCGACGCGCCGGGCTGCTGGAGCTGCCGGATCGCGACGCCTATCTGACGGCCTACCGCGCAGCCTACAGCAAGTTCCCGGAACTGTGGGGCACGGCGCTGCTTGAAGAGGCGGAATACTCTCTGGACGACGTTCCCAGGCGGACCGCACAACTGTTCGAGCAGGCCGAGCGCCTCATCGGCGAGTACTTTCCCGACCATTCGCTTTGGGTAGCGCGGCGTCACGAGGTCCGCGCCAGGCTGGCCGTGCGTGCGGGCAAGCAACGCGAGGCGCTCACCGCGCTGCTGACCGCGCAGCGCTCCGCGGTGGAATCCGGGGCGGCGCTGAAGGCGGCTTCCCTGGCTAAGGAAATTGAGGCGTACAGGAACGTCGCGTCCCAGAGCCACCGGGATGCCGACCTGCTGCCCCCCGTGGTCACGCTGCTCCTGGAAAAAACGCCCGAAGGCGTGCGGGCGCAGTCACCCACCAAGGAGGTCCACACGATCCGGCTGGAGCCGGCCGCCTCCGGCTCCCGTGGCTTCGCGGCCGAGCTGGTGGAGCCACTTGCTTATTCGCGCGAGAGCCTTCTGGCGCATCTGCGCGATTCGCTCGCGCCGCTGGGCGCGCTGCCCGGTCCCTACCTGGAAGTTCGCACTTCGCGCGGCGCGCTGGCTTCGATTCCCTGGGAGGCCGTGCTGCCGGGCGCGGCGTACCGGACCATCTACAGGCGCCCCATTCAGCCGGTTCCCATCCGCGACACGGTCCTGATGCTGCAGGAGGCCGTTCAGCGATCCGGCCGCGACATTATTATCGATGGCATTTACGGTCCCCAGACCGACAGCCTGTTGAAGGCCTTCGGCGACGATCCGCGGGAAGCCCGCGCCAGACTGCTGGCGGAACACCCGCCGAAGGAGAAGCCGCAGGTCCTCATCATCCAAGCGAGCGTGGAGCGGCAGCAGGTCACGAAGCGGGGGCACAGCAACTTCGGGGTGGAGATGCCGGCCGAATACATCCGGTGCGGCGTGGAAGTCGTGCGGCTCAACGAACCGGAGCAACTGGCCCTGGTGGGGCTGCCCGGCTTCCGCCCCACCCTGGTGCACCTCGTGACGGCGTTCCAGGAGTCGACACGAACTGGCGAGGTGTGCCTGGATTTCGGCGGCATGGAATCAACCATCACCCCCAGCGCACTGGACGGATGGCTGCGGCGCATCTCCGGCGCCGGCTTGCATCCTTTTGTTCTCGTGGAAGCCGTCCTGCCTCCGGACCCCTACGATCAGGCCCGGCAGGCGCTGCTGCGGAATGCCTTCTGCGACGAACTGTTCCGCTTCGGCAACACGCGGGGTGTGCTGGCGGCCGGCCTTGCGGATCCCTTCGTGCTGCGCGACGCGGTGAGGCGGATGGCCGACGCCGCCGCTGAGCGGCGCTCCGCCGCCGACTTGTATCGCGGCCTCGCGGAGTTGCCGCTTCTGCTGCCGCCGGCTCTGTTCACGCTGGACCCCGAAATTCCGGTGGCGTGGTAACGGCATGGGCTACGCGGAACGCAAGCAGGCGGAAGTCGAGCGGAAGATGGAGGCCCTGGCGCTTGAGTTCGAGCGCTGGTTGAATGCCACCGCCCCCGGCGGCCCGTTCCCCAAGCACCACACCCAGGTGCGCGCCGCCATCGGCCGCCTGCAAGGCTTTCAGGACGCCGTCCGTGAAATCCTGGCCACCGACAACAGCCTTTCCACCGCGCGTGAAATGGCGCGCACTCTGCTGGCAGTACATCGCATCTGGGAGTTCTTCCGCTCCAAGCTGGCGCAGCGTTACGAGAAGGCCTTCGCGCGGTATCTCGCGATTGCCGACGAGTTCGCCTGGCTGTGTTACCACCCGATCTACGAGCAGGCGCGGCAGGCGAACCCCGGGCGCGCGATGAAGGAGCCACCGCTGGTTTACCTGAACGGCGGGATGAGCCCGTTCATCCTCACTCGCGACGCAAGTTTCCAGGCGGAGGCGGTTCCGCGAGAGCTGATCAGCGGCTCCGGCTTCAAGCAGGCCACCTCGTCGCTGCCGTTTCCAGTGATCGGGGTGCCGTGGAACCAGGTGCTGCACTTGCCGGACGCCCTCGCCATCGGGCACGAAGTGGGCCACTCGGTGGAGGCCGACTTCGACCTGGAGGCGGCGCTCGACACCATGATCGACGAAGCGCTCGAAGAATCCGGGGGCGCGGCGCGCGCTCCGCTGTGGAAGGCGTGGCGCTCGGAGGTGTTCGCGGACGTCTGTGGCTGCCTGGCGGCGGGGCCGCCGTTCGTCTGCGCGCTGGCCGATTTCCTGCTGGCGGACCCGCAGGAACTGCTGGCCCGTCAGCCGGCCGTGGAGCCGTACCCGCCGGAGAACCTGCGCGTCCGCATCAATGTTCAGGTCCTCCGGAAGATGGGCTTTGAGGAACCGGCTGATCGCATCCTGACGGCCTGGGACGCGGAGTATCCGCTGCCGGCCGGGCAGTCCTGCTTCGCCGAGGAGGATGCGCCGGCGATTGCCGAGCGTTTCCTGGACGGCCAGATCGAAGCCCTGGGCGGCTCGCTGCGTTCGGCTCTCACCTTCGACGCGACGCAGTACGAGCGCGCCCGGACGCAGGCGCAATGCGCGCTCGAAGGCAGGGTGCTCAAGGACTACCGCGACCTGCGGGTGATGCTGGCGGCAGCGCGCATCGCCTACGCGACGAAACCGGATGCGTACTACCGGCCCATCAACGGCATCTCGCCCGCCGAGCGGCTGGAGCAAAAAATGGAGAGCCTGTTGACCAGCGATCTGCGCTCCGGGGAGCGGGCGCGCACGCAGCAGCAACAGCAAAAGGCCGACGAGGAGAACCGCAAGCTGGGTAAGCAGGATTTCGCGCGGATCTTCCAGCGGCTTCAGTAAAGGAGAGGGTACTCATGGCTTATCCCATCGTTCTGGCGCATGGCATCGCGCGGTTCGACATTCTGCGAAGGGAATTGGAGGCGCGCGGCATTCTCACGGACATTACCGGCAACGACGCCCTGCACTACTTCCGCAACATCAGGCCGTTTCTCCAGCAGCACGGCTTCACCGTCTATCACACCAACGTCAGTTTCGCCGCCAGCATCGAGCAGCGCTCCAGGGAGCTGGCCGAGCAGGTGGATGCGCTGTGCGCGCGGCACGGGAAGGTTCACATCATCGGTCACAGCATGGGCGGGCTGGATGCGCGGCACATGATCGTGGACATCCCCGGGATGGATCAGAAGGTGGCAAGTCTCACGACGGTGGGAACACCGCACCTTGGCACCAGCTTCGCCGATTGGGGCCTCAGCAACGGCGGGGACGAGCTGATCCGCGCACTCGAGGATGTGGTGGATCTCCGGGGGTTCGCCTCCCTTACCACCAGCGCCTGCCAGGCATTCAACCGGCGCGCCGAAGCAGCGGAAGCCGCCAACCCGGTGGTGTACCAAACCTACGCGAGCAGCCAGGAGAAATACCGCGTGCTCGGTCCGCTCCAGGCATTCTGGCAGATCATCCAAAATTTCGAAGGAGACAACGATGGACTGGTGCCGGTGCGCTCCCAGTTGTGGTGCGCCGAACTGGTATCGGACGGCCATAGAAAACGCGTCGCACAGCACCGCTTCCCGATTCCCGCCGACCATTTCAACCAAATCGGCTGGTGGGACGTCCGCGAGTGGCTGGCGGGACAGAACCCGGTCGAGTACGAACGCGCCATTCAGGCCGTTTATTTACGAATCGCCCAGAGCGTCTCCGGCATCGCATAACCGCATAGAAGATGCCTAAGTCCACGAAACCAACCTGCCAGATCACAGTAAGCCTGTACTCGGGGCTGCGCGAGCCCCTGAGGACAGACGCCAACATCCTGATTACCCTGCTGAACGGATACCAGAAACAGGTACACCGAGAGTTTCACAAAGCGTCGAGGATTGTGTTCAAAAAACTGCCGTTTCACAATAACTTCGGTGACAGCTACACGGTGGTGGCCTGGGCGGAAGGTTTCCGGCAGGTCGGCTTCACCCCGGTCAAGGTGACTCCGGATCAACCCGGGAAGATCGATCTGATGCTCGTGCGCAACAACCCGGAATACAACTTTCACGAGGCGCGTTGGGAAACGCTGCTGCGAGACCCTGCCTACGCGCGGGTGCTGACGGCCGGCGCTGGTGATCCTCCTGATAAGGACACCGCCGCCAGGCGCTACACAGACCTGCTCGAGCAGCGCCCCGCCGCGCTCGCGTGCTTCCTGAACATTTTCACCGCGTTGCGGGAGATTCACCTACCGGAGGGCACGCCCGTAGATTACCTGCAGGAGCTCATCTGGGACCAGATGGACCAGGACCGCTTCTTTGCCTGGGCCGATACGAGGCTGTTGGACCAAGTGGAGCGCGCTGCCGCCAAGGGCGCCTTCGAGCCGCGGCCCGACGCCCTCCCGTTCCACCCTGGCGCCACCAGAAGCTACAAGCAGGCGCAGTTCGGCGAAGCCAACGTCCAGATCACCTTTCACGAGAACGACAGGCACCCTTGCCAGCCCTTCATCAAGGTGGAGCTGGATATCGACTACTACAGGGACCCGGGGGCCCACATCCTGCTCGAAGTGCTGCCCAACGCGCTGACAGGATCCAAGACCGACCCGGCGCAGGTCTACGTCCTGCGCTGGATGGCAGCACGCCATGCCGGAGTAGCCGACTTCGAGCCGCCCTACCGAGTGGTCTGAAATTCGAGGCGCCGCCGTTCGCAGCCGCTGCTCACAATCCGGCGGCGCCGGACTCCGCACGCGCGGCGCGGTTCACGAGGCAGCGCAGCACAAGCCGGCCATCTTCGCTGGAGGCGTAGTTGCGGAGCGCGGCGGCGAGCGAGACCTCCGCGGCGGCGATGACCGCTTTGCCCACCAACGTATCGGCGTCGATGCGCCGGACCTCCAGCGTCACCTGACCATGGGGAAAAACCATCTTCGATCCACCAGCTTCGAGCGTCAGGGAGCGGTTCCCGTTGGAGTCCACCTCGATGCGCACCGGCGCGTCGGGGATCCGGCGGAGCAAGCTGGTCCCCGGATGTTCCAGCGGCACCAGGTTGCCCTCCCATGCGCTAGCCGCCTCGATTTCGACTGCCTCAACGCCCGGCATGTTGAAGATGGCTTCGTGGTCCTCGATGGACATATGCTCCAGCGGGTAGTTGTGCCGCGACATCACGAAGGCGGCGAACTCTATCCCATTGGGAAAGTCGCCCAGGTGCATTACCCCGATGGCGTTGTCTTCGTCGATCAGCTTGATGGTGTCGTAGACGATGCGGTAGGGGTCGTTGCGGTAGGTGAGCAGCAGCACGCGGTCGCCCTTCTTGAAATAGCGGCGGTTGTCGTCGGGATACTCGACCTCGCGCACCTCGGGATCGCCGGGAAGCCACTCGAGATCGTAGTTCACCACGTGTCCCGTGGCACGGCCGTTCTCGATGCGGTCAAAGCGCTTCCAGAAACTGCCGCGGGCGAAGATGGCCGCAGCGCGCTCGGCGCCGGGGACCGCTTGATTCCGGAGGCGCTCCTCCCAGCCGAGCAGGGTGTCGGCGGCGAAGGAGCCCTTCCAGAAGATGTCGCGGATCACGCGCCGGCGGGTTAGGTCGATGCGCCTGGCGCCGGTGTTGAGAAGGCGCTCGAGCGGCAGCGACTGCGTCTCCCGGAGAATGGCGTGCAACTCGCTGGTGGGGCGCGTAGTGAAGTAGTCCGGGGTGTCGGCGCCGCGCCGGACCTCCGCCTCCACGTCCACGTCGAGCCGGCCGATATCGGGCGACAGCGGGTCGTATTCGCGTTGCACGAATTGGCCTGTGAAAGCCAGGAAGCGCATGCGCGCCTGGAGCTGCAAGGCCGGATCCGCGGTCCCAGTGACGCGGAACGAAGCAAGGAATCCAGCCAGGTTGCCCACCGCGGCGAGATCCTCGAAGGTGCGGAACTTCAGGTACGCGAGCCCCAACGGCTGGCGGCTCCCGGCGGCATCCAGCCGGTAGACGCGGCAATAGAGCGTCGTGTAGTCGTAGAGCAGCTCCCGGATGGCGGCGGCGCCGCCGCGCCCGCTGCGCTCCATGTACTTGCGGCCTTCGAGCAGATAGCTCGTGCCGGCCGCGTCGTGAAAGACCAGGTGGTAGCGCATCTCGGCCTCGCCGGTAGCATGGTTCACCACGAGGTATTGGAAGGAACTCGCCTGCTCGTCTAGCGGGAAGGTGACGTTGCTGGTGCCCTGGAAACGGGCGAAGGTGATGGAGCCGCTCATCCCCGCCTCGTGCGCCAGGCCGTCGATGAACTCGTTCACGTCGCGCACCGTGATGCGCACCTGGAAGCTCGCCTCCACCCCATCCTTCGGAGCGCCGTCGCGCGGGATGCGGTCCGCGATCCGCAGGTCGCCCTCCTTGCCTGCCGCTTCCGAGGCGCCCTCGAAGAACCAGCCGGTCATGGTTTCATCGAACGTCATGCCGACGCCGTCCGGTAACCGCGCGTCGAGGAACGGCGCCAGCAGGGAGTTGGTGGGCAGCGCTTTCTTCCCGGTGCGGGAAAGCGTGTAGTAGACTCCGAAGGCATCCGAGCCGGGCACGGCGTGCAGCAGGCCAAGATCCGGCCCGTTCAGCAGGGACGGAAGATTGGCGAACCCGCCGGTGATGTAGCGTCCGACGAAGAAATCATCGGTGACCTTACGGATCTCGTCGCGGAACGGCGTGAAATCGTTGAGCTGGAAGTGATCCTGGGCGAAGCTGGGGATCACCAGCCCCTCGAACAGGCCCATCAGCCGGTAGCGGGCTTCGAGCCTGCCGTCCGGCTTAAGATCGAACGCCAGGTAGGCCGCGCGGCCCAGGCGGTTGTTGTTGGAGACGAGGTCCATTTGCCAGACGCCGTTCAGCTCTTCCTTTGTGGGCGCCGTGCCGGACTCGAAAAGGGCCTGGTGATCGGCGACCGTCATCTCGCCGAAGCCGTACTTGCGCGACATCACGAACGTGAACAGCCGCATGCCGTTGGGGTACTGCCCCAGGTAGACGCGGCCGATGACCAGATCGTCGCTGATGGGCTTCAGGATGTCGTAGAAGGCGGCCCACTGCGGGTCGAGGTACTTCAGGAGCACGTACTTGCCGGGTTCGAGCGTGCCGGTCTTGCGGGAGACCTCGATCTCTTCGAGCGTGTTGTGCGCGGTAATGCGGCCGTCAGTGTCGCTGGTGATGCCGACGTAGCGCTTGCCGCGCTTCTGGAAGGTCTTCTTGAAACCCGTGAAGATGGCCGACGACATCGCATTGAGGATGTGGCCCTTGGGGAAGAAGCCTTTCCAGTAGTCGTCATTGCGGATCGTCATCGTCGCGGTGTCGATCTGCACGCCGCCGCGGTTAACCAGAGTCTCAATGCCGGTGGAAGGACACCGGCGGAAGAGCTTTTCCAGCTCGGCCTCGGTCCGGTGAATGACGTCCAGCGGGTCGAGCGACGTTCCCGCCATCGAGACCACCGTCCTTTGGGGATACGGCCGCCCGTTCATCTCCTCGATCTTGCGCTCGGCGATGCGTTCGGCCAGGGCGCAGATAGTAAGGAAGGGGTTCACGCACACCGCCGAGGGAATGATGGCGCCGTCGGCGACGAACAGACCACCATGGATGGAGCCGTCGCTGGCGAAGACGCGCCCGAACTCATCGACGGCGCCCTGCATGTGGTCCTCACCCATGGGGCAGCCGCCGAGCGGGTGGGCGGTCACCAGGTGGCGCGTACGGAAAATGTTCCACACCGGATGCGAGATGTAGTTGGCGCCCAGCGCGCGGGCATGGCGGCGCAGCTCCTCGTCCATCCGGCGGAAGACGAGCTGCTGGCCGACCTGGTCCCATTCGATGGTCATGCGGCCGTCGGGTTCGTACCAGGGCGCGTCGAATTTCATTGTGCCGCGGGCGTCGTCGTGGCCCATCACCAGGTAGAGCATGGTGTGGTTCAGGGCGCCGTCGGGCGCGTAGATCGCGCTCGGGTTGAAGTCCCTGGCGATGCGCTGCTGCTGGGCCGCCTCGTTGCCCAGAACGGTGTCTTCGCCGCGTATCGCAGCGAAAACAGCCTTGGCGGCGGCGACGTAGGCGCTCGGGAAGGAGAAATCCTCGATGGTGATGCGCTTTTCGGGCGGCGCGCCGCCGTTGTAACGCACCACCCCTACGATCGAAGGCCCCGGGTAGCCCGCATCGCCGGGCTTGGGCACGCCACGGCCGTAGCCCAGGACGTCGGTCTGAAAGTCGCCGTTGTAGGCCAGGCCGAAGAAATCGCCGTTGCCGCCGAAACATGTGCCCAGAGCCGGGGAGACCTTGAGGCCGTGCATTTCCGAACGGAGCAGGATTTCGGTGGTGTTGATCGATCCCGCAGCGAGCACCACGTGCCGGGCCTCCAGGGTGAAGCGCTCGGACTTGCGCGTGTCTTTGTAGCGCCGCCCGTGGACCCGCCAGTGATGGTCACCCAGCTTTTCGATCCATTCCACCTTCACCTGGGTGAAGATATCGGCGCCCGCGGCTGCCGCCATGGGCAGGTAATTCATGGCCAGGGTGTTCTTAGCCCGGAAGTTACAACCCGTGATACAGTCGCCACACTTGTTACAAGGGTGCTGCTCGACGCCGTAAGGGTTCGGACCGTCGATCTCAAAGTTCACCGCGATGTTCAGCGGTTGGGCGCGTTTTCCGAGCTGCTGGGCGCGGCGGTCGAGCGCCTTGAACTTAAACAAATCGGTTACGCCGGGGGCCGGTTTGGCGCCAAGCACCTTGAGGGCACGCTCGAAGTAGGTCTTCATCTCCTCGTAGCGAACCGAGCGCGGCCATGCGGGGAGTTCGAAGATCTCGGGATCCGGCACGACGGCGACATTGGCGTTAATCAGCGAGGTGCCGCCCAGCCCGGAGCCTTTTATGACCGAGATATCGCGGTAAGTCAGGAACTCGTAGAGACCCAGCGGGTTCGCGCTGCTGCGGGTGTGCCGCAGGATGCCGGCGATATCGTCGGGGAACTCGCCCGGCTGCCATTCTTTGCCGCGTTCCAGCACGCAGACAGCGTGCGGCTGGTTGAGGGCGGCGGCCAGCCGCGCCGCCATAATCGATCCCCCGTACCCCGAACCGACAACGATGAACTCGTAGGTGGACTTACGGTTTTCCCAGGGTTTGGACAGCATCCCGAGCCTCCGATCTTCTGCATCGTACACGACCGTAGGCCGGAACGCAAGAATTCTCCGGTAACTTGTAACAAGTTACTTTCAGATTTCCGTGGGACGAGCGGTGGTTGGCAGCGGTCAGAGGTTGTGTGAGGGGGTATGAGGCCGCGTTTGCGGGGGCATCCACAACCCATCCGGAATTTCGCCCGGCGCGAGCGCGGCATCTCGCCCGGCCGGGCCTTGCCCACCGGCTGAGCCGGCTTAGGCTCTGCCAGGGAGCGCCCTTTCAGCTAGCGCAAACTGAGAAGCACGCGTTCGCAGGTGAGTAGTCTTAGCAAGTATCTTGTCACCAGCAACAAACTCAGGCAGACCACCAGACACCCCCCGCACGTCTCCCATGTAACCAACATGCTTCTTACTTTGGCGGTAGATAATCCAAAATACACCATGGCAAGAAGGAAAAATGCCGCATTGCACAAGACAGAGTTGGACGACAATAGATTAATTACTCCTAAGAGGCCGCATATTGCACAAGACAGCAGCGGCAGTAAGAGTACTAAGAAAACAACAGCTGGTGTGTTCGGGATCAGGATCTCACTCACGCCGGTCGTCACATTCAGAGTAACCACTCCCCCGATCGCAAGAACGACAGAAAACAGCAATCCGCCCATCACGCCGAAGATTGTCTTGCCGGCCCAGACCGAGACCGGGGAGATGGGCGTGGCCAGAAGGCTTTCCAGAGTCCGCGTGTGACGCTCCTTGTGGAACACCTGGTTGGCGTTCAGGAAGAAGATGATCATCGAAACAGAAAGCGCGTAGTGACTCACGACTGCATCAGCCAGAACCTTCAAGGTGTCTGCCGCCGCTCCACGCTGCTCGAGGTCTCTCGCGATAAACGCGAGATTTGTACACCAGAACGCCACCATTCCAACAATGATTGCAATTATCGATATCTTGCCTCGCAGACCGGCAAACTCTTTCCAGACGATGGTTCTACTGTCGGCTAAGTCAATCTGCATGCACCACCTCCGATGGCGGCGGCTCTGAGCCATCCTTGGAATTCATCAAGATTTCGAAGACCTCATTCAGTGTAACCTCCGGTGTTTCTACCGACACACTGACGCCCTCCCTAATCATGGCGGATTCAATTAGCGCACGCTGGCTGCGGTCCTTCATCAGTACTTCAATGCTAGTCTGCCTCACGCGCGTCCTCACCAACGGTAGATTGGTCAGCACTTCTTCCGCCGCGCCGAGTTCAACAGGATCCGAGCATGACAGGACAAGCCGGCAGCCTTGATAGTCACTCAACACTTGGGATACGGGGTAAACTCCGAGCAGCCGCCCTTTGCGCAAAAACGCAACACGCGTACAGACGTCCTGGGCCTCATGCAGGTTATGTGAGGACAGCGTATGGTCCTGCCGGAGCGGTTGAGGTCGTGGATCAAGTCGAGCATCCCACGCTGAAATATTGGGTCGAGTCCTGCAGTGGGCTCATCCAGGATCAGAAAAGAGGGTTCTGCGAGGAGCGCTCGTGCTAGTGCAAGCTTCTGCTTCATGCCCTTTGACAGGCTGCCTGCCCGGTGATGCAGCCGCTCCCCCAGGTTCGTCAGGCTCATGAGCGCAGAGAGCCGGTCATGCCAGTCTTTTACGCGGTATAGCTGGGCGTAAAGACGGAGGTTTTCATAGACCGTCAGTTCGTCATACACGCCGTGAGTGTCCACACGGCGGCGCGTTTCTGCTTCTGCTCGCGAGTCAACTGGACTGCAGGCGTTCCAAATACAGAGGCGCTCCCGCTGGTGGGCTCGAGCAGTCCCAGCACCAGCCGCAATGTTGTCGTTTTCCCGGCGCCATTTGGCCCCAAAAGGCCAAAGACCTCACCCTTTTCCACGGTGAACGACAGATCGCAGACCGCAGGGCGGCCGGAAAACGACTTCGAAAGATTGCGTACCGCCGCAACCATTGAGCGCCTCCCTCTTGACTTACGAAAAAGACTCTTACCGGCACAGAAGCAGGGCGAGCGAACGATGCGCCGCCGCCCGGTTCGGGCAGGTTTGCAGGTGCATTACACCAATGCGACAGTATAGTGCAGTCAAGGCAGCCGCTGAGGATAACCGCCGGCGTCGCGGCGCGAGAGAGAATGTAGGGCGCTATGGTAGTACCCTCGAACTCACAGCCCCGGCAAAGGGAAACTGGCTGGCGGTGGTGGTTAGGAAGTAGTCTGGAAGGCCAGCACCGGGGGGAATTTCTTTGGGCTCTAAGATTGAGATAAGGTGTGGCTGAGTCAGCAGCGGGGTGCCCCCATTAATGGCGTAGAGCCTAGAGCCCTGCCCCCATTAACGCGTTGAGCTGACTTGGGTGGTGGGCCCGTGGCGACTCGAACGCCAGACCTCTACCGTGTCAAGGTAGCGCTCTAACCAACTGAGCTACGGGCCCTCAGTTCGCTGCGACTTCAATGAATTGTAGCATACCCGCCCCACGCCCTTCCCTGCTTCGCTCAGTTTACGAATTTGACTCTTGAAATCCGAGATTCGCTCAGGTTAATATTTATTAACCGTAAACTGGAGGATCGGTTTCGATGTGGAGCGGCCAGCCGCTCTTTGTCCGGATGCGATGCCGTCGGCGGGCTCGCAATGCCATCCCTCGGAGCATCCTACCGGGCGGTAATAGCTAACTCGTTGATCAGAGGAGGGCAATTCGGAACATGGCATGCATGTTTGACCACAAGTGGAGCTGGCCGCGCAGGAGGGGCGGCAAGGATGTTCAGGTTTGTCTCCATTGCGGTGCGGAACGGGAATCCCGGGTGCGCTTCGACGGACCGCGCTACAGAAAAACCCAGGACGGGATCCCGAACTTTTCCACCGCCAACGTCCGGTATCCGGAAAACCCGAGGACTGTACCAGCCACTGCCAGCTAGTTTCCCGCGCACCGCGCACGCACGCCGTCCCCAAAGGAACGGTCGCGCGATGCCCGCGGAGCCGCGCCCGCAAGCGCCGACATTGCGGGCCGCGCCTTCGGTTGGCTCCGGAGCGCTCCGCGGGCTTCGCCCGGCGGGCCTCGTCGCTCCGCAGGAGGAGGCCCGCCGTTTCTACAGTCTAATCTAAACTCCCCGGGCCCAAGTTGCGTCACAATGGATAGGGGCCGGCGCCAGGCCGCCCCTCCATATATGTTCGGCATCCTTTCCTGCATTCGGGCTGCGGCGGTGTGCGCGCTCGCCAGCCTGACTGTGCCGGCCGCGGCGCAGGAGGTGGTTTTCCGCAGCGATTCGCGCCTGGTGGTCCTTCACGCCACCGTACTTGACAAGGACGGGAACCGCGTGACCGACCTCCCCAAGAGCGCTTTCCGTGTTTTCGAGAACGGGGTGGAACAGGAGCTCAAGATCTTCCGCCGCGAGGACGCCCCGGTCTCCCTCGGCTTTCTGATCGACGACAGCGGCAGCATGATTAACCGGCGAGAGAAGGTCGCGGCGTCCGCCATGTCGCTGCTCCGCGCCTCGCACCCCGATGACGAGGGCTTCGTGGTCCACTTCAACGAAAAAACCTACCTCGACACAGAATTCACCACCGACCGCGCCAAACTCGAGCGCGGCCTCACGACCTTCGATTCCCGCGGCTCCACCGCCATGCGCGACGCCTTGCGCCTTGCGATCGAGCACATGGACCGCCGGGCTTCCGAGGACAAGAAGGTGATCGTGGTGGTCACCGACGGCGAGGACAACACCAGCCGCGTCGACCGCGATTTCATCGTCAAAGCTGCCCAGCAAAGCGGTGTAATCATCTACGCCATCGGCCTGCTTACCGATATCCCGGACGAACGCACCGAAGCCGCCCGGCACGAGCTGGACGCCATCACCCGGGCCACCGGAGGCAGGGCGTATTACTTGAAAGACGTGAGCGAAGCGGACGCCGCCGCGCAGGAGATCGCGCGCGAAATCCGCGACCAGTACACGCTGGCCTACTCCCCGTCCGACACACGGCTCGACGGCTCATACCGCAGAATTCAGGTGTACGCCGGCCAGGACCTCGTCGTCCGCACGCGCAACGGCTACTACGCGGGCGCCAAGAGCTCGGTCGAACTCAGAAGGGGCGCCGAACCGGCGCCGTAGCGGCCGCGCGGTCCGCCGCCCGCGGCTCACTTGGTGAACGCATACCGGAAGCCGTTTTCGGCAATCCCGCGCAGTTCGTCATCGGTGAAGCCGAAAACGCGCGCCGCCAGCTCGTATTCGTGCTCGAGCGTGGTGTGGAACATCGCCGGGTCATCTGTGCCCAGCACTATAGGCACGCCCGCCTCGTAAATCCGGCGCACCGGGTGGTCTTCGAGCCTCCGCACCGCGCCGGTCGCCACGTTACTGGAAATGCAGATTTCCAGGGGAATGTCCTTTTCGCGCAGGTACGCCAGCAACTCGGGATCTTTCGCCGCGTGGATTCCGTGCCCGATGCGTTGCGCGCCGAGCCGGACTGCCCCCCACACGGATGCCGGACCCGCCGTCTCCCCGGCGTGAATGGTGAGGTTCAACCCCGCCTCGCGCGCGAAATCGAAGACGCCGGCGAACCACTCCACGGGCCCGCGCCTTTCATCACCGCCGATCCCAAACGCCACCACACCGCTTCCCGCCCGCGCGGCCGCCAGCTTCGCCACCTTCATCGCATGCTCCGGCCCAAGCTGCCGGATCGCGTCCAGAATCCAGCGCACCTTGACCGGGGAACGCGCCGCTTCCTCGCAAAGCGCGTCGTAAATCGGCGCGAAATCCTGGTTTCTGGAAAGAATCACGCCGGCCGAGATCGTGATCTCCGCGTACCGTACGTTCTGCGCCGCCAGTTTATCCAGCAACCGCCGCGCAATCAGCGCGTAATCGGACGGGCGGCGTAAGTGCGCGACAATCCACTTATAGCTTTCGATAAACTCCGCGAAGTTCCTGTAACGGTATCGCGCGCGCACCTGCCCGGCCATAAGCGACGGATTCAACTCGCACATTGTTTCCGGCTCTACCGAACCCTCTAGGTGAAGGTGCAGCTCCGCTTTGGGCAGAGTGTGAACCATCACACCAATCCTGCCATAATGAGAGCACGCAATACGAAATCCTGAGATTTAAGGGCGCGGAGGATGTTGGTTTTTCATGACGCGTGAGGAGATTGAAGCGGTCACAGGCGGATACCACGGCGACGCATTCCGTATTCTCGGACCCCATGTTGTTGACCGGAAGAAGCCCCGCTGGGAGGTGCGGGCATTTCTGCCGCAGGCCGAGGAGGCCGCCGTCATCGTCGATGGCGGGGCGCGGCCGATGAGGAAAGAGCATTCGGCGGGCTTCTACGTGGCGTCGCTCGACGGCGAACCCAGGCCGTACAGGCTGTGCGCCCGGCTCTGGGGCGGCGGAACGGTGGAATTCGAGGATCCCTACCGCTTTCCCCTCCTGCTCTCCGATTTCGAGCTGCATCTGTACAGCGAAGGCACGCACTATGAGAGTTACCGCTCGCTCGGCGCGCACATCACCGAAGTGGACGGAGTGAAGGGCGTCCGCTTCGCGGTGTGGGCGCCCAACGCGGAAGTGGTGACGGTGGTCGGCGACTTCAACGACTGGGACGTGCGCCGCCACCCCATGCGCCACCGCAACGGCGGCATCTGGGAGATTTTCGTGCCCGGCCTGACACAGGGCTGCAAGTACAAGTACTTCGTGCGCTCCCGCTTCCACGGCTACCAGCAGATGAAAATGGACCCCTATGCCTTCTACTGCGAAACGCCGCCGAAATCCGCTGCGATCGTCTGGGACGTCGACTCCTACGAGTGGGGCGACAGCGAGTGGATGGAAACGCGAGCGAAGACCGACTGGCTGAAGAGCCCCATCTCCATCTACGAGGTGCACCTGGAATCCTGGCTGCGCGGGCCGCACAACCAGATGCTCACCTACCGCGAGCTCGCCGTTTCGCTGGTCGAGTACGTGAAAAAAATGGGCTACACCCACGTCCAGTTCATGCCCATCATGGAATATCCGTACTCCGGCTCCTGGGGCTACCAGGTCATCGGCTACTACGCCCCCACTTCGCGTTTCGGAACGCCGGAGGATTTCATGTACCTGGTGGATTCGTTCCATCAGGCCGGCATAGGCGTGATCATTGATTGGGTGCCCGCACACTTCCCCAAGGATGCGCACGGCCTGGCCTACTTCGACGGCACCTCGCTTTACGAACACGCCGATCCGCGCAAGGGCGAGCACCGCGACTGGGGAACAAAGATTTTCAACTACGGCCGCAACGAAGTGCGCGCGTTCCTCATCTCAAACGCCCTGTTCTGGCTGAAGAAGTACCACATTGACGGCCTGCGCGTGGACGCCGTCGCCTCCATGCTGTATCTCGACTACTCCCGCAAACCGGGCGAATGGATTCCCAACGCTTTCGGCGGCCGCGAAAACCTGGAGGCCATCGACTTTCTCCGCCGCTTCAATGAACTGGCGCACCAGGTGCCGGGGGCCTTCACCGTCGCCGAGGAATCCACCGCGTTCCCCGGCGTCTCAAAGCCGGTCTACACGGGTGGTCTTGGCTTCACCATGAAGTGGAACATGGGCTGGATGCATGACATGCTGCGGTATTTCTCCAAGGATCCCGTGCACCGACGCTTCCATCACAACGACATTACCTTCAGCTTGCTGTACGCCTTCCATGAAAACTTCGTGCTGCCCATCTCTCACGATGAGGTCGTTCACGGAAAGCGGTCCCTGCTGAGCAAGATGCCCGGCGACGAGTGGCAGCGCTTCGCCAACGTCCGCGCGTTCCTTTCTTACATGTACGGGCACCCCGGGAAAAAGCTGCTGTTCATGGGCTCGGAAATCGGCCAGTACGAGGAGTGGAATTACAACTCGGGCGTGCGCTGGGAGCTGCTGACGTTCGATTATCACCGCAAGCTTCAGACGCTGGTCCGCGAGCTGAACCGCCTCTACACTTCCGAGCCGGCGCTTTACGAAATCGACTATCACTGGAGCGGGTTTGAATGGGTGGATTTTCACGACGTGGACCACTCCATCATTGCGTTCCTGCGCCGCGCCGACGATCCCAACGACACACTGCTGTTCTGCTGCAACTTTACACCCGTCCCGCATCACAACTACCGCTTCGGAGTGCCCTCGGCGGGGTTCTACAAGGAAATCTTCAACAGCGATGCGGAGATGTTCGGCGGCAGCAACATGGGGAATCGCGGAGGCGTCCCGTCGCTGCCCGTGCCGGCTCACGGGAAAGACAACAGCATTGCGATCACGCTGCCGCCGCTGGCGGTGGTTGTATTCAAGAAACAGTAGAGTCTGCGCCAGTCCGCTCGATGGAGGCGGTCCGGCGCAAGATTGCCGCGTTGGAAATTGAGTTATGCCGCAGATCTGGGACGTAATTATCGTCGGCGGGGGTCATAACGGTCTGGTAGCCGCCGCGTACCTGGCAGGCGCGGGCCGCAAGGTGCTCGTGCTCGAGCGCCGCGAGCTGATTGGCGGCTGCGCGGTGACCGAGGAGGTCTGGCCCGGTTATCGCGTCTCCACCGCCGCCTACCTGGTGAGCCTCATGCAGGAGCAAATCGTGCGCGACCTGCGGCTGCACGATTTCGGCTACCGGGTGGACCCCAAGGATCCCGCATTTTTCTCCGTCTTCCCCGACGGCCGCCATCTGTTCATGTGGCAGGACCGCAAGCGGACGCTGGAGGAGATCCGGAAATTCTCGCCCCACGATGCCGCCGTCTACCCGGACTACGAAGAGCACCTGGAGCGGCTCGCGCGCATCGTCGAGTTCCTGCTGTTGAAAACGCCGCCGCAGTTCCCTCCGAACGGTCTTCTCGATCTGCCGGACTACCTCAAGTTTGCCGCGCGCCTCTACCGTTTCAACCGCTCCGAGATGGCCGATCTCGTCAAGGTGTTCACGCAGAGCGCCGCCGACTTTCTCGACGGCTGGTTCGAGTCGGACGAGGTCAAGGTGACCCTTGCCACCGACGGAGTCATCGGCGCCAACGGCGGCCCATGCTCGCCCGGAACGGCGTATATCCTGCTGCATCACTGCATGGGAGGCGCCGGCGGCCATCGCGGCCTGTGGGGATTCGTCCGCGGCGGAATGGGGGCGCTTACGCAAGCGCTCGCCGCTTCGGCTGAAAGCCGCGGCGCGGTGATTCGCACCAACGCCGAAGTCGCACGCATCATCGTGCGCAAGGGCGAGGCGCGCGGCGTCGTGCTGGCAAGCGGCGAGGAGATCCTGTCGACGATGGTCGCCTCCAACCTCGATCCGCGCCGCACGTTCCTGAAGCTGATCGACGCCGCCGAGCTCGATCCCGATTTCGCCGCCGCCATCCGCCGCTACCGCAGCGAGGGCACCTCGCTGAAGATCAACCTCGCGCTCTCGGGCCTGCCCGAGTTCACTGCTTTGCCCGGCGCGCCCGGCCCGCAGCACCGCGCGACAATGCACATATGCCCGTCCATGGAATACGTCGAGCGCGCCTGGGACGACGCCAAGTACGGCTACCCCTCCAGGCAGCCCTTGCTCGAACTCACCATTCCCACCATGTACGATTCCTCGCTTGCGCCGCCGGGGAAACACATCATGGGCATTTTTCTCCAGTACGCGCCGTACACCCTGCGCGAAGGCTCCTGGGACGAGCTGCGCGAGCCCTACACCCGGCATGTGCTGGATCTCATCGCCGCGTACGCGCCCAACATTCACTCGATCATCGAAAACGTGCAGACGCTCACGCCGCTCGACCTCGAACGCCGCTTCGGCCTCACCGGGGGCAACATCTTCCACGGAGAGATGAGCCTCGATCAGATGTTCTTCATGCGGCCGGTGGCAGGCTGGGCGCGCTACCGGACTCCGATACGGAATTTGTACCTCTGCGGTTCCGGCGCGCATCCCGGAGGCGGCGTGATGGGCGCTCCCGGCTACAACGCAGCCCGCGAAATGCTGCGCGCTTGATCTCTCTTGCGCGGCAATCCGCTTCCACCGGCTGATAAGATGGATGATTGCTAATCTGGGATAACAACGGAGGGAAGCTGGAAGGATGAAAGCGGCGCAGATTGGTGTGGCGTGCCTGGCGCTGATATTGTTTGCGGCGGCTGCGGTGCAGAAGAGCAAGAATGCCGGGGATGTTGAGCGCGGCAAGGCGGTATTCGAACAGTGCGCGATGTGCCATAGCACTACCAGCACCGAAAAAGGTATCGGCCCCGGGCTCAAAGGTCTCTTCAAACGGCAAAAACTGGCGAACGGGAAGAAGGTGACCGAAGCGAATGTGATGGAGCAAATCGACGAGGGCGGCGCCGGGATGCCCGCGTATGCGGATATGCTTTCGCCCGAAGAGAAACGCAACCTGCTCGCGTATTTGAAGACGCTTTAACCCACCGTCGCCGCGCCGGGATTGCCGCGCGGCAGGACCCGTAACACGATCCGCCTGCATAGGATAGAATGAACTTCTGCCCTCAAAAAAGGCGGCGTTTATGCGTGTATTCTGCGCTTTCGTGCTCTTTGGATTCCTGCTGACGGCGCTTCAACCGGCATTCGCGCAAGAGGATTCGGACGATGTCCTGTATGACCGTGTCCGCCTGCGCCTGGCTTCGAGCCGCGACGTACGGGCCGCCATCGACGTCGAGGTGAAGGACGCGGTGGTGACTCTGCGCGGCAAAGTCTCCGAGGAGAAGCAGAAAAGCAGCGCCGAGAAGATCGCCCGCAAGACCAAAGGCGTGAAAAAAGTGATCAACGAGATCGTTGTGGAGGCCCCGCCCAAGCCTCCCGCGTCGTAGCCCGGGGTGCTCTGCCATCACCTCCCTGCGCCGCGACCCGGCGGCAAAACGCCCATCCCGGCTTTCTTGACCGCAAAAGCCTGCGGCCTGCTCAGGGGCTACTTGAATTCAAGTCTGTAGAGTTCGAAAAGATCCACGGTGTGGCGCCCCGGATTGTCGTACCGGTGTTCCGCCAGCAGGGCGTTGGCGCGGGACCGCAATTCGGCCGCCGCCCTTCCTCGCTTCTCCCGTTCTAAGAGGTACGCGTAGTTCTGCAGGCAGGCAGCGGCCCGGAAGTGCTCGCCCCCGAATTTGTCGTAGATGGCGATCGCGCGCTGGAAAAGCTCTTCGGCCGGCTCGTAGCGGCCCGCCCGGACGTAGGTGACGGCGAGGTTCTGGGCGGAGTCGGCTACGCGTGGATGGTCGGGCCCGAGGACACGCTCCACCATGCGGAGCGCCTCGGTGAGCACGCGCTCGCTTTCCACGTAATCCCCGCGTTCGGCGGCAAGGCGGCCGACGTTGTTCAGGGTCGAGGCGGTGAGCGTGTGGCCGGCGCCGAAAGCCACCTGCGTGATTTCGAGCGCGCGCCGGTAAAGCGATTCGGCCTCCTCGTAACGGCCCTGCTTTTCGCAAAGCAAGGCCAGGTTGTTGAGCGAGGTGGCGATGGCCGGATCGCCCGGCGCGAGAGCCCGCTCGCGGATGGCGATTGCGCGGCGCAGGAGCTGAGCGGCTTTGGAATACTTGCCTTCGTCGCTGTACAACGCCGCCATATTGTTGAGCACGGCAGCGACCAGGGGATGGTCGGGGCCAAAGCGCTTTTCGCGGGAGGCCAGCGCCTGGCGGTACAGGCGTTCGGCTTCGATGAATTTGCCCTGCTGGTGGTACAGATAAGCGATGTTATTGAGGGTGAGCGCGAGGTTGTCGTCGTTGGGGTCAAGCGTCTTTCGCTGGATTTCGAGCGCCTGGGTGTAGAGCCGTTCAGCCTCCGGGATCCGCCTCTGGAAAGCATAGAGGGCGCCGAGGTTGACTATGGTTTTCGCGGTCTCCGGATGGTCCGGGCCGCTCAGGCGCCGCCGCTCGTCGAGAGCCCGCAGGCAGAATTCCTCTGCCCGCTTGTAATCGCCCATATCGGTGTAAAGCGCGCAGAGGTTATTGAGGGTCGAGGCAATGCTGGCGTTGGAAGAACCCGGGGTTTTCCAGACGGCCAGCGAATCGAGGTAGGATTCTTCGGCCTCCGCAAACCGAGCCTGGCTGTGGTAAAGCGAACCGAGGCTGTTCAGCGTTACGGCCATCGCGGAACTGCCGGCCATGCCGCCTTTCTCGCACGCCTCCCGCGCGCGAAGAAAAGCCTGTTCGGCCTCCAGGTTGCGAGACTGTGCGCTCAAAGACGCCCCGAGACCATTCAGCGCGATCACCAGCCGTGCGGTGATTCGTCCGTCTTTCTCCAACTCCCTGACGGCGCTCCGCCACGCGCCTTCGGCTTCGGCGTGTTTTCCCTGTTGGGAGTATTGGGCAGCCTGTTTAGCAAATTTTTCGAAATCCTCTGCTGCTTGCGCTTGGGCCGCTGCGCCGCACAGCGCGAAAAGGCACACTGCGAGCGTGGCGCCTTGTTTCTGGAACACTTTGCCTCCTCTGACGTTGAAGTACAAGCGCCGACAACGACGTTCTGCTGGTTGCGCGTGGGGTCTGTGCGCCGCCGGAGTTCGCTGTTGTAAAAGGTAAGACGAACGAGGGCGCGTTTTGTTCTGAAAAAAATTCAACGACGGCGAACTGTTAGGCGATAAAGTGTTAGCGTGGCGAGTCGGGTCTGGAACAGCCGCGTGTTCCGTCTTGCACTGATTGCAATAGCGGTTGTTATCGCGGCGGGGGCATGGCTGCTGCACCGTGCAGGGCGCGCCCTGGACGAATCATCGCAAATCGCAGCGGCCGAATCAGCCGTAGAATTTACAACCACGCGTTTGGACCGCGAATTGCCCCAGGTGGAAGCGATCGCGGCGCCGGCGGTCTTTCACGATGCCGCCATCTATCTCGGCAAGCTCTATGTATGCGGGCCGGCCGGACTTATTGAACTCGATTCCAGCGGCGGCGTGCGCGCGCAGTACCGGGCGGGGATTGAGTTACCGGGTCCGCTGGGCGCCATCGCGGCAGGCATTGCCGGCGCTAGCGAATCGGAGCTTTTCATTGCCACCGCGGGAGAAGGGCTAATTGCGTTCAACGGCCGCGAATTTCGGCAGATCCGTCCGGAGGGCGCTCCCTATCGAACGATCACGGCGCTGCTTCCGCTGCCCACGGGACGTATCCTGCTCGGAACGCACAAGAAAGGCGTGCTGGTCTACGACGGCAGGCACATTGCGCCGTTTCACGCGGCGCTCACGGATCTCCCGGTGACCGCACTGGCGGGCGACGACGCCGGCGTATGGGTGGGCACACTGGACCGCGGCGTGCTCCACTGGCGTGCAGGAGAAGTAAATGTGTTCGGGGAGACCGAGGGGCTGCCCGATCCGCAAGTCCTTTCGCTGGCCGTAAAGGGCGACAGCGCGTACGCGGGCACGCCGATGGGAGTGGCGGAATTCACCGGCGGGCGCTTCACGCGGGTGCTGGTCCACGGCGTTTTCGCACAATCCCTGCTGGTGCGCGGCGACGTGCTGGCGATCGGCACGATGAACGAGGGCGTGGTGCAGGTCCCGCTGGGCGGCGGCCTTCCTCGGCCCGGCGCGGCGATGGGCGAACCGCTCCCCGGTAAGATCGAGCGGCTGATCGAAACCGGCGGCGCGATTCTTGCCGTCGCGGACCACGGGCTCTACCGCGTGGATGAGCGGCGCGGCGCCTGGAGCCGCCTGGATGCCGGCGCGCACGCCGTGCTGGCCGACCGCAACATTTCCGCGCTCAGTTTCGATTCCGCCGGACGCCTCTGGGTGGGTTACTTTGACCGCGGCCTCGACATTCTGGAGCCGGGACTCGAACGCGCGACGCACATCGAAGATGACCGCGTCTTCTGTGTGAATCGCATCGTAGAAGACCGCGAGCGCGGCATCATGGCGGTGGCGACGGCGAACGGCCTTGTGCTGTTCGACCGCGCGGGCAGGCAGCGGCAGGCGCTGGGGCGCGCCGAAGGATTAATCGCCGACCAGGTCACCGACGTGATCGTGCGTCCGGGCGGGATGACGGTGGCTACGCCGGCGGGCATCACCTTTCTTGATGCGGCGGGTATGCGGAGCCTGTATGCTTTTCATGGATTGGTGAATAATCACGTATACGCGCTTGCGGCGTCTGGCGGGAGGCTGCTGGCGGGAACGCTCGGCGGGCTTTCCGTGCTCGACGGCGATGTGGTGCGGGCAAACTACACCACGGCGAACTCGGGGCTGCGGCACAACTGGATTACGGCCGTCGCGGCGGTGGACAGCGAGTGGTTCGTGGGCACCTACGGGGCGGGCGTGCTGCGGTTCGACGGTTCGAGCTGGCGCGGATTTGCCGACCTGCCGGCCAATTTCGAAGTGAACGCCAACGCCATCCTGACCACCGAACGCGCGGTGTATGCGGGTTCGCTGGCGGGCGGGCTGTACATCTACGAGCGCGCCTCCGGACGATGGAGAAACATGACAGCCGGGCTCCCTTCGAACAACGTGACCGCGCTTGCGGCGCATAACGGCTACATCTACGCCGGGACCGATAACGGTCTGGTGCGGTTCAGAGAGGCCCTGTGAGACTCGCCGCTGCTCTGTTCCTGTTGCCGGCGCTGGCGTTCGCGGACGCCGGTGTCCTGATCCCTTCCAACCGGCAGCAGCCCGATCCGTCCGTGCTGTCGCTGGAGGAGATGGCGATCGATATACGGATCGATAACGGCGACGCGCGGGTCGCGATCCGGCAGATCTTTGCCAGCCATCACCCGGCGGTGCTCGAAGGCACCTACCTGTTCGCGCTCCCCGGAAACGCGGCGGTTTCCGACTTCGCGGTGTGGGATGATGTCACCCGCATCCCCGGCGTGATCCTGGAGCGGCGGCGCGCCGAGGAGATCTATCAGAACCTGAAGTGGCAGGCGATCGATCCCGGGCTGCTGCAGATGGGCGAGCAGGGCACGCCGCGGGAGGCGGGTCGCACTGCCGTCTTTAGCGCGCGCATTGTGCCCATTCCGGCGTACGGCACCAAGCGGCTGGAACTCGAGTATCACGAGAGGATCCCCGTGGTGGATCTGCGTTCGATGTTTGCCGTGCCGCTGCGGCCCGACGCCTACCAGGCGCAGACGGCAGGCCTGCTGACCATCAACTTCGAGCTGCGCTCGGCCCACCGGATTGCCGAGTTCGCGCCGGTCAGCAAAGCGTACCCGCTGCAAATCACCGCCAACACGCCCAACCTCGTGCGGGCGGCTTTTCAGGGCCGCAACGTTGTCTTTAGCGAGGATTTCGCGGTGCGGTATACGCTCGAGGCCAGCCTCGCGGACCGGTTTCAGGTGCTCGCGCATCGCGAGGCGAACGAGCCGGGATTCTTCGAGGCTTCGGCCCTGATCGCGCCCGGACAGCAGAGCGCCGGCGGCGCCCCGCGCACCGTGGTGGTGCTGTTCGACAATTCGCTCTCCATGCAGTGGGAGAAGCTCGAACGGAATTTTCTGGCGCTCGAAACGCTACTGCGTTCGCTGCGGCCGGAAGACCGGTTCAACCTCCTGCTGTTCAACACCGAAGTGAAGCCGTTCGCCCCGGCGCCGGTTGCGGCGGAGACGGCGTCCGTCGAGAAGGCGCTCGAATTCGTGCGCGCGAGTCTGCTGCGCGGCGGCACCGATCTGGAGAAAGCGCTCGAAGCGGCGCTGGCGCAGTTTTCCAAGGGCGAATCCTACCTGGTGCTTTTGAGCGACGGCAACCCGACGCGCGGCGCGATTCGCACCGCAACACTGGCATCGAGGTATGCGGCGAAGTGGCAGCAGGCGCGGCCGCGGACGTACGTGTTCGCTGTCGGCGACGACGCCAACATGCCGCTGCTGAAAATGCTGGCGCGCAGCGACGGCATTGTCGAGTGGGTGCGCTCCACCGAACCGCCGGAGTTCAAGCTGAATGCCTTTGTTTCCAGGATCGGGCGGCGGCCGATAGAAAACCTTCGGTTTGCCGCCGCGCCGGCATCGAATTTCGACATGGTGTACCCGCTGGAGAGCGGCACCTTCGGCGGCTCCGTGGCGGCGTGGGTCGGGCAATACAAGCAGCCGGGACAGGCAACGTTCACCATTCGCGGCGTGCGCGACGGAAAGCCGCTGGACATCCGCGCGCAGGCGGCGCTGCCTGCGCAGAGCGCCGATCATCCGCACTTGCCGCGCACCTGGGCGCGCGCACGGGTGGACGCGCTGCTCGAAAAAATCGAACGCGAGGGCGAGGATCGCGCTACCATCGACGAGATCATACGGCTGGCGCGGAAATACAAGTTCGTTACGCCCTACACGTCGTTTCTCGCCGCGCCGCGCGCTCTGCTGCGCCCGCGGTTGATCCGTCCGGGAGATCCGGTGCTGCGGGTGAGGACCGATCCCTCGGTGGTGTCTGTGACCGCGCTGTTTCCCTTCGGGCTGGTGAAGGAACTGCGCTATCTGAAGCGCGAGGACATCTGGCAGACGCGGTTTCTCGCGCCCGTGGACATGAACGACGGCACCTATCGCGTGCGGCTGCTGCTCCGCGACCGCTCCGGCCACGTCTACCGCGAATCGAAGACGTTTGTCATCGCGAGCAAGCCTCCGGTGGTGCGCGTGCGGCTGGAAAAGGAACGGTTCCGGCGTGGCGAGACGGTGCGCATCCGCGCCGCTGCTTCCGAGACCACGCGCACGCTGACCGCGCGCATGTACGGCATCGCGCCTGTCAACCTGAGATGGAATGCGCGCGAGAAGACAAATACGGGCGAGTTTGTCGTGCCTGCGCACTTGCCGGCCGGCCGCTACACCATGACGGTAACGGCTGAGGACTTCGCGCACAACATCGGAACCCAGGAGGTGGCCCTTGAAGTGGTTCCGTAGCCGTGTCCTGTTGCCGGCATGCGGCGCGGCTGCCGCGCTGGCCCTCTATGCGGACCTGCCCGCGTGGTTGCAGCACATCCCGGCGCTGCCGGGGCGCGAAGGCGTGTTCTTCCGGACGGAGCCGATGCCGGGCGGGCCCGTGGCGGTGCGGCGTCCTCCGGCGGAAGCGAGGGCCGAGCTGACGAAACTGATCGCGGCCGCGCCAGCCGACGCCGAACTGCACGCGCTGCGGGCGCGGGTATCCGAGGAGCAGCTCGATTTCACCGCGGCGGAGCAGGACTGGCTGCGGTTCGCCGAATTAGCGCCGGATAAGGCCGCGGGACAGCTCGCGCTGGCGGATTTCTACCACCGGCGGCTGCGGCCGGACGATGAACTTCGCGCGCTGGCCGCGGCGGCGGCACAACCCACGCCGCCCCAGGAAAGTCTCCAGCCCGCTTCGCAACAGCGGTCCTGGCGCGCATTTGAGCGCGCGGTGGCGCTTGTCGAGGCGCAGGCGTTGCCTGTGGAAACGGGTCTCACGCAATTCCGTGCGTGGATCGCGCGGTATCCGCAGGAGCGGGCCGCTTACCAGCGGTTCTTCGACTACGCCCTGGCGCACAAACGGTTTGACGCGGCGTCTGAGGTGATCGCCGCGCACCAGAAGGCGTTCCCTGAGGACGCCGTGTTTCCGGTGAGCGCGCGTGCGCGCATCGAAGAGAGCCGGGGATCCGTGGAGCAGGCGCTGGCCGTTTACGATCGCGCGTTCGAGCCGCTGTGGCCGCCCGAGCTGGTCAAGGAATACTTCGGTTTGCTGGAGCGAACACGCAACCTGCGGCGCTTTCTCGAGCGTGCGCGGGCAGCGCTTGCGGCGAATCCGAACGACCTCAACGCCGCGGTCCGCATTTTCTATTACTACCAGCAGCAGGGCAATCTGCCGGCGGCGCAGCGGACGCTCGTCGAGTTCCGCTCGCGCAGGCAGGCGCGGCAGGCTGCATTGACCGCCGAGGAGCTCTGGATACTGGCGCGGCTGTTTGAAGCCACGCAGCAGTACGAGGAGGCGGTCCGCAATTACTACGACCTGTACACGCTGGCCGGCAGCGGCGCGGATGCCGAGCGCGCGCTGGCGGGGATCATCCGCGTCCTGTTCACCGCCCCAGAGCAGCCCATACGGTTCGGCGCGGGCGACCTCTCGTTCTACAAAGACGTCGCCACGATGGACCCGCACCCCGGGTTTCTCAACGGCATCCTGTCGCTCCTGCTGAACTCGACGCATCCGCAGAGCCAGTTTGCGGAGGAGAACCGCGCCTCGGCAGCCTACTTCCACCGCGTGCGCGCGGCCGAACTGCTGGAGCTGTTCGATTCGCGCTTTCCCAACTCCACGCAGCGCCCGGCGCTGCTCTACCAGCTTGTCTCGGCGTACGCCACCTACGGCGACAGCGACGGCGTGATCCGCGCAGCGCGGCGGTTCCTGGCCGCGTTCCCTCAAGCCTCGCAGCGGACCGCGGTGGCGCTGCTCATGGCCGACGCCTTCGCGCGCAAGAACGACGAGCAGCAGGAGTTCGCCGTATATGACTCCCTGCTCAAGGAACTGGCCGCGCAAGCTCAAGGCGCGCCCCTGCGCGAGCCCGACTATCAGAAGGTGCTCAACCGCTACATCGCGCGGCTGGTATCGCTCAAGCGCCCGCTCGACGCGCTGCGCGTCCTGCGGCAGGAAATCGACCGCAATCCGAACGACGAGGGCCTGTATGAGCGGTTGGCGGCGTTTCTGCAACAGAACCGGCTGGATGCGGAGGTGGAACAGGTCTACCGGCGCGCGATCCAGCAATTCGGCGGGACGTCGTGGTACGACAGGCTGGCGCGCTGGTATCTGCGGCAAAAGCAGACGGCGGCATTCCAGCAGCTCACGCGCGAGGTGGTGGACATTTTTTCCGGCACGGACCTCGAACGCTACTTCCGCCAGGTGGTCAGTCCGGGGGCGGTCGGCGCAGGGATGTATCTGCAGGTGAACCTCTATGCCCACCAGCGCTTCCCGAACAACCTCGTGTTCGTGAACAACCTGCTTGGCGCTTACACCGCCCGCGGCACTGCGGATCCGGCCGCCTGGCAGCGGCTGCTGCGCCGCTACTGGTATTTCGACGACGGCTTGCGCGCCACGTTCTTCCGCTTCCTGGCCGGATCGCAGCAGCTCGATGCCGAGCTGAACGAGGCCCGCAACGCCGGGCCGGGCAACCTGGCCGCGGTGCGGTTCGTCGCCGAAGCGGAAGCCTGGCGCTCGCACTTCGAGCAGGCCGCGCCGGGATTCGACGCGCTCGCGGCGCAGCATCCGGCGGACGCAGGAATCGCCCAGCGCGCGGCGGCGCTCAACCGGTCGCTCGCGGCGTTCGATCCGCAATGTGCGGCGCGAGCCGTCGCGATCGAAGAGAAGCTGCACCAGTTCGCGCCGCGCGATAGCACCACGCTCACCAGAATCGGAGAGACCTATGCCGACCGCGAGCTGTTCGACAGCGCCCGGCCATACTGGAACCGCATCGCCGCCATCGAGCCCGGTAAGCCCGACGGGTACCTGGAAGCGGCCACGACTTTCTGGGATTACTTCCTGTACGACGACGCGCTGCGGCTGATTGAAGAGGGCCGCGCCAGGCTCAACAACCCTTCGCTTTTTGCCTACGAAGCGGGCGCGATCTACGAGAACAAGCGCGACTACGCGCGGGCGGTGGCAGAGTACATGAAGGGCGCCGCGCCGGGCTCGTCCGCGCGAGCGCGGCTCATACAGCTTTCGCGCCGGCCCGCGCAGCAGGCCCTGGTCGAAAAGCTCACCATCCAGCGGGCTTCTGGAACCAACCCGGACCCGGCCGCCGTAGCACTGCGCACGGCGGTGCTCGAAGCGCAGAACCGGCGCGACGACCTGCGGCGGTTCCTCATCGATGTGGCGGGGCGCACCTCGTCCATGGAGTTGCTGGAGACCATTCGCAACACCGCGAGCAGGGCGGGGCTGGACGAGGCGGAGGAACGCGCGCTCGAGCGCCAGATCGCGGTGACAGGGGATCCCATCGAGCGCATGCGGCTGCGCCTCGCCCTGATGCGCTTCTATGAGGGGCGCCGTGACGTGCAGCGCGCGCGCCGAGCTGTCGAGGAGCTCTACAGACAACACCCGGAGATCCGCGGCGTCGTTCGCGCGACGGTGGATTTCTACTGGCGCAACAACATGCAGCGGCAGGCCATCGCCGTGCTGCGGCGCGCCATCGCCTCAGCCGCCGCTCCGCTGAAACAGCAGTTCACACTCGAAGCGGCGAGGAAGTCAACCGAGAGCGGCGACATTCAGGGCGCGCGCCAGTTGCTCGACACACTGCTCAAAGCCGAACCCCACAACCCAACCTATCTCGCGGCCATGGCGGAGACTTACGCGCGGCAGGGCGACGACCGAGGGCTGCGCGACTTTTACACGCGCAAAATCGCCGAGATCAAGGACCAGAATCTGCGGACCACGCTGCGGCGCGGGCTAATTCCCGTGCTCACGCGGCAGAAGGACTACGTCGCCGCCATCGATCAGTACATCGAGATCATCAAGGCGTTTCCGGAAGACGAGGGCGTTGTGCGCGAGGCCGCCTCCTACGCCTCCGCGCATGGTTGCGAGGAACGGCTCCGCGGCTATTTTGCGAAGGCCGTGGCCGATTATCCCAGAGATTACCGCTGGCCGATGGTCCTGGCCCGCCTGAACACGTTCTTCGAAGACATTCCGGCGGCCATCACCGCATACGGGCAGGCCACCGCGATCCGCCCGGACCGCGTGGACCTGCACATCGCGCGCGCCTCGCTCCAGGAGCGCCTCATGCGGTTCGACGACGCGCTGGCCAGTTACCAAAAAATCTACGAGCTGACCTACCGCGATCCGCAATGGATGCGCAAGTCCGCCGAGGTGTATGCCCGGCGCGGGCAGGCGGATGCGGCGGTGAAAGCGCTGCGCGAAGCTTTCATCGAGGGCCGCCCGGAACGCCCCGAGCCGTTCTTCGAAGTCGCGCGCATTCTGGATTCGTGGAACCTGCTCGATGCCGCGCGCCGTTTCGCCGAGCGCGGGGTGGAGCTTGCCGGGGTGAACCTGCTCGCGGATCGCGATTACATTCCCGGAGCTCAGACGTACGCGCGAGTGATGACGAGACTCCGCGCTCATGAAGAAGCCTACGCCCGCCTTGAAAAGCTGGCCGTGGATGACGCCACGCGCGGCGTGCTCGATTGGGTGCTTGCCGACATGTCCTCCGCGGTGAGCATCTACTTCACTCCCGAGGAGAAGGCATCGTTTGAAGCTTTTCTGAGCCGGCAAACGCCTTCTCCATCGCTCATCACAATCGCGGGACGCGCGGGCCTGCACGACTTCGAGGCACGGCGCCTCTTCGAGCAGATGATGGCGCGCCCCGGGAAGGCACGCGAGGAGGAGCAGCGCTTATCCTGGCTCCAAGAGCGCCGCATGGAGTTCGGCGACCTTGCCCAAAAGCTGCTGGCTTACTGGAAGGCGCATCCGCCCGCGCAGGACCGCGACCGGTTGCTCATCGATGCGGCGGAGGCATACCGCCTGGCGGGGGACGAGAAGGGTGAGTTGTCCGCGCTGGCGCTCAAGCAGCGCAGTTCGGCATTGACGGGCGACCCGCTCCAGCGTTACCTCGAGCTGCTGCTGCGGCACGACCCGCAGAGATTGGTCGCGCTGGCCGGAGCGGCCACCGAACTGGAGCGCAATGCGGCGGCGAACGCGGCAATGGCGAGCGGCGATCCGGCTCTGGCGCTGCGCGCGGTGGCGGCGCGCGGAAACGGAATGCCCCCGGTCTGGACCAGCGCCTACACCGCGCTTGCCGGACTCTACTACGCGGGCACAGGTCCCTCGGTGGAGGACGCTTTCCGCGACGCGCTCGGAGCGGGCACACTCGGCGACCGGCTCGGCAAGCCGGTGGACCGCACGCGGCAGCTCGCCGGCAGCATCTGGTTCTACTACGGAACCGCGTACGGCGCTTATCGTGCGGCGAAGAAGACCGGCGATCCCGAAGACTACCTCCCGGCGCTGCTAGAGGGCTCGCCCGCCAGTGCGAACGCCTACGTCACGCTGGCGGATTACTACCGCGAAACCGGCCAGCCCGGCCGCGCGCTGGCCGATTACGCCCGCGCCGTTGAACTCGATCCGAACCGCGGCGACATCGAAGCCCGCATGGCCGAAGTGCTCTGGGATGAGGGAAGGCGCGACGAAGCCATCGCGCACTGGAAAGCGGCGTTCGCTGCATTTCGCAGGCTGCTGGACGGCCGCATACCGGAAACATTCTGGGGCGTTGTCGAACGCCTTCTCCAGAGCGTTGGCCGGCGGAAACTGCTGCCGCAGGTGCGCCAGGAGGCCGATGCCGTGCTGCGCACCTATATCCGGCGAAACGGAGGCTACCGCTCCGAACCGCTGTTGCGCGCGGCATACGACGCCGGCGGCATCGACTGGGTCATCGATCTTGTTCGCGCCGCGGAGCAGCCGCTCCCGATCTACACATCGATCATCGACGCCCGGTGGCTGCCGGAAGCGGCGCGCGAGCAGGTCTATCGCCAGATCCTCGATGCGGCCGCCGCGCAGGCGGCGCAGGCCACCGCGGATTACCAGTACCGGCAGGAGGAGTTGCGGGAGTGGCGCTTCCGCTGGATCGGCTACCTCGTCGACACAAAGCAGGCCGCCCGTGCGCAAACCGAACTCGAAGCCCTGCCGGAAGACATGCGCGGGGACTACAGGGCGCAGTTGCTCGAAATCCGCATCGCGGCCCAACGGGGTACGCTGGCGGCGCTCATCGAGCGCTACGGCCGCGAGCCCGACACAGCGCCGACCTTCGATCTGTTGCGCAATACCGCGGCGCGGCTCAGGGAAAACGGCGACGACGCCGGCGCACGCCGCGTGCTCGAATTCGCGTACACGCGCGAACTGGATGAGCGCAATTTCAGTTCCGCGAACTTCCTGGGGCTGGCGGAGTTGCGGCTTGAAACCGGCGACACGGCGGCAGCCGTTGCTCTTCTGCGCCGCATGACGCTGGTGGCCGGCGAGCCGTTCGAAAACCTTGTGCCGGCGGCGGACCTGTTGATTAAGTATGGCCATACAACCGAGGCGAGGCAGTTTCTCTCCGAGCGCGTGAAGGCGGTCCCGTGGGACTTCGCCGCGCGGGTAAAGCTGGGAGACGCTGCCGTGGCGGCCGCGCCGGAAGCCCCGTACGCGCTGCGCGCACAGGCGGCGTTGCTGAAGCCCGCGGGGAAAACGGGCAGCGCGGAGCTCGACCTGCTCGCATCGGGCGCGATCACGCCGGCGGCGGCCGAACAGCCGTTCTTCTACCACGCTCGCATTGAGGCCGCCCGGACAACTTCCGATGCGGCCGTGCGCATCCGCCTGCTGAGGGGCGCGCTTGCCATTGATCCGAACGCGAACGATGCGCGGCTGGCCCTCTTCCGCGCCGCGCTCGCCGGCGGCGAATACCAGACCGCGCTATCCTCCATGGAACCGATGCTCATTACCGTGCGCTCGCTGTTGAGCCGGCCCGATCCGGGTGAGGGACCCGCTCCGCCCCATCTCTCCGGGATGTTTCTGGCTGAAACCGGGCTCGGCGCGCGCGAGCGCGGCGCGCTGGCCGAGGGACTCGGCCTTGCGTCGGAGAAGGTGGGGCGCCCAGGCGCGGCAATCGTTTTCTACCGGATCGCGCTGGCGCTCGAACCCACGCAGGGCGCACGCGACGCGCTCGACCGCCTGCGCGCGGAACAGGACCGCCGGGCGCGGGACGCGCAGCGCAGGCCGGTAATTTCAGAGGGGCTCGAGCAGGAGCGGCTGGTCCGCCCCCGTCTGAATGGAGGCTCGCAATGAAACGGCGCATTGCACTCCCGCTCGCGTTGGTGGTGGGCGCTGTCTGGGCGCTGGTTCAAGCGCCGGCGCCGCGCAGCCTCGCCGGGTATGTTCCCGCCGGGCCGCTGCTGGTTCTTGAAGCCCGGGATTTCGCCGCGCTCCTTCGCGACTGGAACGGCTCCGCGGAAAAGAAGCTGTGGCTCGCCAGCGCCAATTTCGAGGTGTTCTCGCGCTCGCGGCTGTATCAGCGGCTCGCGGAGGCTCATAAGGAATTCGCCGCGGCGGCCGGGTTCCCTCCGGACATGTCTCTGCTCGACTCGGCGGCGGGCGACGAGTCCGTGCTGGCGCTTTACGACATCGGCAAACTGGAATTCCTCTACATCACCAGGCTGCCCTCGGCGCGGGCCATCGAAACCATGCTCTGGCGCACGCGCGGCAACTACGAGACTCGCCAGGCGGCGGGCGTCGATTACTTCGTGCGAGTGGACCCGGTTTCCCGCCGCGTTGCGGCTTTCGCAGCGACGAACGATTACCTGCTCATCGCCACGCGCGAGGACCTGATCCCCGCGGCGCTCAATCTGCTTGCGGGCTCGGGCGGCAGCGCCGTCACGAGCGAGGAATGGTATGCCGCCCCGGTGCGCGCCGCCAGACAGCGCGGCGAACTGCGGCTGGTGATGAACCTGGCCGCGCTGGTTCGCAGCCCATACTTCCGTTCGTACTGGGTGCAGCGGAACACGTCCGTCGTAAGTCAGTTCCATGCGGGCATCGCCGACGTTTTTCGCTCGCCCGCCGAAATTCGCGAAGAGCGCGTGCTGCTGCGGTTCGGGCAGGCGCCTCCAGCCGTGCGGAGCGCGGTGATGGGGCAGGCGCTGCAGATGGTTCCCGACGATGCCGGGCTGTTCCGCGCGTGGGCCAACCCCACGCCGGAGGCCGCGCTCGAGGTGCTGGTGGCGCGGGTGCTCGATCCCCAGCCTGGACCCGAGCGGCCTTCCGAGATCGCCCCAACAGCCCCTGTGGCCAGCGTTGCCGGGACCGAGGAGGACCTGGAAACCCGCATCGACGAGCCGCCTCTCGCAAGGACCGGAGGCAGATTCGATTCCGCGCCGTTACGCAAACTGTTCGAAGCCGCCGGGCTCCAGGCAATGATGGAAACCGGAGCGACTCGCGTACTGCCCGAGGGAGTGTTCGTCAATATCGATTCCGCCGTCGCGCTGATCGCATCCTCGGATTGGGACGCCGGCGCAGTACGCAACGCGCTGAGCACCGCGGCGGAAACGGGTCCCCTGGGACGGATTGCGTTTGAGACCAGCGGGCGCGTGCTTGTCATCGGCAACTCGGCGGAGCTTGTGAAGAAGGTGGCCACGCGCGCCGCCGGACCCGCGCCGAACAGTGGAGCCGCGTACGCCGCGGCGTTCAATGCCGCCGTTGAGCGCCCCAACTTCGAGAGGCTGACGACTCTGATTGACAGCGTGTCGAGCCGCGAACCGCGCGGGCCGGAGCGCCAGCCGCGATTCTTCTCGGAAAACATCGCCAGCCTGGGCCGGACGCTGGGGCGCGTGCAATCCATGGCAGTCGTGCGCGAGGACGCGGGCAACACGGTGACGGAAACCGTCACCTACCGCCTGGGGCAGCCATGAAGTTCGCCCTGCTGATTCTCGCGGCGGCGACGCTCTACGAGCAGTCGGTGGCACGGCTGCTCGGCGAGCGCTTCTCCGAACCCCACATCTCCCACCTGTTTGTGAAAGCGTCCACCGGCGAAATCTTAGGGGAGCGCTGGCCGGACGCGTCGCGGCCGGTAGCGCCCGGTTCGCTGGTAAAAGTCTTTACCGCGCTGGCTTACGGCGAAACGCACGGAAACCGGTTTCCGGAGTTGGCGTGCGGCAAAGACTCGGGGTGCTGGCTGCCGCGCGGGCACGGAAAAGTCGGGATCGTGGAAGCCGTGGCGCACTCTTGCAATGCTTACTTCCGCGTCCTGGCGAAAGGCGTGAGCGTGGAGGACGTGGCCGCGGCGGCGCGGCGATATGGCGTCGAACCGCCGCCCGCGGACGCTCCGGCCGAAGCGCTGGTGGGAATCGGCTCGGCGTGGAAGGTCACGCCGGTTTCGCTCGTCCGCGCCTACTGCCGGATGGCGTCGGACCCCTCGGCGGCGGTCCTGGTGCGCGGGCTGGCGCTCTCAGCGGTCTCGGGCACCGGCATCGGCGCGGGGTCCGGCCTGGTGAAAACGGGCACCGCTCCCTGCGTTCACCAACCGCGCGCCCCGGGAGATGGTTTCGCGATTCTCCTGTATCCCGCCGCGTCGCCTAAGTACGTGTTGCTAGTCAGAGTGCACGGGACTACCGGCGCTCGCGCCGCTGAAATTGCGGCGGCAGGACTGCCCCAATGATGCTCCTCGCCGCGATCATCGTTCGGATCGGCGTGCTTGGGCTGTTCGCGCCCGATACTTTGGTGGTGCGCCCTGCTCCCGGCTGCGCGTTGGTTGTGGAACAGAACGGGCAGCGGACGGTACTCGAAGGCGGGCAGTCGATCGTCGCGCGGGGGGCGCTCCGCGCCTGGCCGCGGGGCGGCTGCGATTTCATTCTGGCCGTACCCGGGAAAATCGAACGGCGCTATCGCGGGGACCTCGAAATCAGGCAGAGCGGCGGCGTGCTGTCGGCGGTCATTTCGATGGATCTCGAAACCGCGGTGGCGTCGGCGGTGGCAGCCGAGAGTCCGCCCGGCGCTCCTTTGACCGCGCTGATGGCGCAGGCAGTTACCACGCGCTCGTACTATATCGCCGCGCGCGGCCGCCACGAGGGTTTCGATTTCTGCGATACGACGCACTGCCAGTTCCTGCGCTCGCCGCCGGAGCCGGATTCGCCCGCCGCCGTTGCCGCCCGTCGCACCCGAGGGTTGGTGCTCACCTGGAGGGGCGCTCCGATTCCGGCGCTGTTTTCGGCAAGCTGCGGCGGCCGGACGCGCGCGCTTGCCAATCCGGGCGTGGATGAATACCCCTACTACGAAGTCGAGTGCCCTTACTGCCGCCGCGGGCCGCGCGTCTCCTGTTCCTATTGCGATCCAGGGGCCGCAGGCGCCGGGCACGGTTTCGGCCTGTGCCAGACCGGCGCGAAGGGCATGGCCGCTGCCGGAGCGACCCTCCTCGAAATCCTCGGGCGTTACTTTCCCAACGCCCAACTCGGCAGCCCGCTGCCCTGAAATCGTGCAATTTCTCCCTGTTATGGTCAGAATTTCCTAGTTAACTGTGCGCTATTCAGGCTTGTTTGTATGAATTGCGGGTTGGCACGGAGCTTGCATAGCGCGGGAGCGGTGAAGCTCATGCGCAAAGCGTTCCTGGTCCTGCTGGCGCCGCTTTTTCTCTCTCTTCTCGGATGCTCGAAAGCTCCGCCGGTCGAGGAGCAACCGGCCGCGGCGGAACCTGCCGCCGTGGAGACTCCGGAGGCCCCGCCGCCGCCCGTGGAGCGCTACGCCGTGATTCCGGCTGGAACCGCCGTCCGCGTCCGGCTTGACCAGACTCTCGACACCGCACGCAACAGCAGCGGCGACCGGTTCGAAGCCACGCTCGCTTCGCCGGTGACCGTCGACGGCGAAGTCGTGATCCCCGCCGGCACGACGTTCAACGGCCACGTGACGACATCCCAGCAGTCCGGACGGCTGAAGGGCCGCGCGTATCTCGGCGTCACGCTGGACTCATTCGTGTTGAACGGCGAGACGTATCGCCTCTCCACAGGCACACACACGCGGGCCAGCCAGGCTCACAAGAAACGGAACACCGCCCTGATCGGCGGAGGCGCGGCCGCCGGCGCGCTTATCGGAGCGCTTGCGGGCGGCGGTAAGGGCGCGGCTATCGGCGCTGGAGCCGGCGCCGCCGCGGGAACTGCAGGCGCGGCCGCAACGGGCAAGCTGAACGTGCGCTTGCCCGCCGAAACCGCACTCACTTTCCGTCTCAAGGCTCCGGTGCGCGTGAGGGTGCAGTAGCCCTAGACCGCCTGTTCGTCGGCCGAGGGCCCGTACAGCGGCGGCACAGGGACGTCATTCAGCCGCAGGTACATCGCCAGTTGCGCGCGGTGGTGGATGCCGTGGTTCATCACGAGAGTGCGCAGCACGCCGATTCTGGGCATGGCAAGCACCACCTTCTCGCCCGAACGCAGCGACCAGGTCTCATGCATCCGTTCGTCGGCCGCCCCGGCAATGGCCGCGCGGGCGCAAGCCGTGTACTTATCGAACCGCTCCAGCAGCTCCGCCGTGGTCTTGGCCTCCGGGTTCTCGACCGGCTCCGCCAGATCGAAGAAATCCTTTTCCATTATCACGACGGCCCAGTACGGCACCGTCGCCACGTGAGTTGCCAGCGCCCCCATGGTGAACGATTTGGGATGCGGTTTCCAGCCGAACTTGTCCTCGGGCAGCCGCTCCAGCACCTTTCGCGTGTTGGCCATCTCTTGATCGAATTCGGGCAACAATAAATCGGCTATCGGCATGATTTCCTCCGCTACTCGATTCTACGCGACTAATTCGCGTTGTGGGTGTAACATCGACCGCTGGGAAGCAAGACTTTAGGCCCGCTAAAATTCCCGTCCTTCCAATCCGGCGATGGCCTTTCTTACTTCGGGCGGCACGGGCACGGGCCTCTTAGCCTGGTAGTCCAGCACGACGATCGTGGAATCGGCTTCCGCGGCCACCGCGTTCAGAGCTTCGCTGACGATCGTATGCTCCATCTGGAAGCTCGTGTTGCCGATGCGGGTGACGCGGGCGCCGATGTGAACCGTATCGGGGAAATGGATGGGGCGGCGGTAGTCGCAACTGAGGTTTGCGATAATCGGCCCGATTCCGGCAAGCGGGAAAGCCGGCCAGAGCCCGACCCGCATCAAGTACTCGACGCGCGCCGTCTCGCACCATCGCAAGTGCACCGTGTTGTTCACGTGGTTAAAAGCGTCCAGGTCTCCCCAGATGACCGGAACCCGGACCACAACGGGATACCCGCGCAAAGCTTCGTGACAGCCGCTCATAATTGAAAAATTCATATTCGCGCGGCGCGGCGGAGAACGTCAACAAGCGTTTGTGTTTTCACCGGCTCTACACTGGGAACCATGAGAGTTGCAGGCATTATGAGCGGAACGTCGCTGGATGGCATCGACGTGGCGATCGTCGATATCCGCGGTCTCCGGCGCATCTCGACCGTGGCGTTCCACTCCGTTCCGTATCCCAAGCCGGTTCGCGACGCGCTGCTCGGAGTCTCCAACGCCAACACGCACACCTCCGCCATCTCCCGGCTGAACTTCGCGCTGGGCGAACTCTACGCGCGCGCCGTGCTGGAAACTTGCAGGCGAAAGGGGGTTCCGCTCGAAAGCCTGGAGCTCATCGGCTGCCACGGCCAGACCATCTACCATGAAGGCGAGCCGGCGCCGTTTCTGGGCATGGCCGTTGCCAACACCATGCAGATCGGCGAGGCGGCCGTGATTGCCGAACGCACCGGCGTCCCGGTGATTTCCGATTTCCGGCCGCGCGACATTGCCGCGGGCGGGCGCGGAGCGCCGCTGGTCCCCTATGTCGATTACCTGCTCTACCGGAGCCGCAGCCGCGGCCGTGTGGCGCTCAATATCGGCGGAATCGCCAACATCACCGCGATCCCGCCGCAGGCGCAGCCCGAGGACGTTATCGCGTTCGACACCGGTCCGGGCAACATGGTCATCGACGCGCTGGTTTCCCGCTACACCGGCGGGAAGCTCAGCTTTGACCGCGGCGGGCGCATCGCGCGGCAGGGATCCATCGATCGCAGACTGCTCGGCCGGCTGCTGCGTCAGCCGTATTACAGCGCCGCCCCGCCGAAGTCCGCGGGACGCGAGCAGTTCGGCGCGGCGTTCGTGGAACGGCTGCTGGCGACAGGCCTGCCGCTCCCCACGCTGATCGCCACCGCAACCGCGCTCACCGCCGTCTCGATTGCCGAAGGGATCGAACGCTTTGTGCGCCCGCGTATGCCGGTCGACGAGTTGATCGTCTCCGGGGGCGGGGCGCACAATCCAACTCTCATGGCGCATCTTGCGGCGTTTCTGCCGGGAGCGGCTCTGGCCCGGTCCTCGGATTTCGGAATCGATGTGGATGCCAAGGAGGCCATCGCCTTCGCCGTGCTTGCGTACGAGACCTGGCGCGGGCGCCCCGCGAACCTGCCCAGCGCGACCGGAGCGCGGCACCCCGTGATACTGGGAAAGCTGACTCCCCAGCCCCGCAGGCGAGGCACATAGCCTTGCCTGAAACGCGCCCATACGCCCTACCGTCGGCAGAAATAGGAAGAATTGCGCGGCGATGTGCCGCTCCGGGCCGGGAACAATTTTCTTTCGGACGGCGTACTGAATAGGGGAGGACAAAGGATGTATTGCACAAGGTGCGGGCACCAGATGAGGGAAGGCGACATCTTCTGCGCCAGGTGTGGTCTGTCCACGGATCCGGCTTACAGGCGCGCCACGCCGTCAACGCTGAGCCGGCCGATGTATGACAAAAAAATCGCCGGCGTGTGCGCCGGCTTTGCCCACTACTTCGGTGTTGATGTCACGCTGATGCGTATTCTCTGGCTCGCGGCCCTGATCCTCACCGGAGGCTTGCTGCTGCTGGTTTATATCGCCGCGTGGATTCTGATGCCAAGACAAGAAGCACCCCCCGCCCCGCGGCAGGCTGAGCCGGGCCCTGAAACCTCTCGCGCCTGAGCTTCACAGCCAGTACTGCCATTTCCCGGCCAGAAGAACGTAAGCCGCGAGCACCCCGTTTGTCACCGCATGGGCAAGGATGCAATCGGCGAGGCTGCGCGTGCGGATCATCCAATAGTTGTAGGCGATTCCCGCTGCAAGACCCACGTCCCAGAAAGCGCCATGCTCGGAGGCGAACAGGAGCGCCGTTACCCAGAATGCCATTGGGCGGTAGGTCCCCAGCGGCACCTTCTCGAAATGCGGAGCAATCAACCAGCGCACCAGCCACGCCCGCCAGAACAGCTCTTCCACAACGGGCACCAGCAGCACCGAGCCGCACACGCGAGACAGCACATAGAGCAGCGAGCCGCCCTGGACCGCCGAGTTCGGTTCACCGCTAAGGAAATTGGTAAATAGCCAATGAGAGCGGTATTCCGGCCACAGCAGGTCAACGCCGATCCAAACCACGAACACGCCCAGCCCCACCAGCACGCTCGCCACCGGCGCCGACGGTTTCAACCGCACCAGCCTGCGCGAGCACACCAGCAGCACCACGGCCACTACAACCGTTCGCAGAGGGTAGGCGTAGAGGGGACTGAGCTTAAGCGCGTGGCCCACGCCCAGCAGGGCCATCAGCACGGCGAACGGCGCTACATAGCGCCACGATTTCTCGTACTGTTGCACGATGGATCTATCGGCGGCTCAGCCTAATTTGTCCATCAGCTCTTTGATCTTCGCCGCTTCGGCCGGCGAGGGCTTCAATTGCAGCGCCGCCTGAAGTTCTTTCCGCGCCTGGGCCTTATCGCCCTTCGTGTATAGCGCCATGCCCAGGTGATAGCGGAACGTGGATACGTCCGGCTTCCTCGTCACAAGGTCGCGGAAGATCGCGATCGCGTTGTCATTGAGTCCCTTTTTGATATAGATCCATCCCAGCGTGTCGGCAACGTTCAGGTCGGTGGGCAGCCTCTGCCGGGCGCGCTCGGCCATGGCCAGCGCCTGATCCAGATCGCCTCCGGCTTCCGCGATCAGGTAGGCGAGGTTATTGAGTGCTACCGGGTTATCGGGCTGAATCCTTAAGACCTGCTCGTAAACCGACCGGGCATCTTCGTACTGCCCGGCGCTGTCCAGCAGCAGCGCAAGCTGAAGCGCGGGCTGGGCATCGCTGGGAAGCAGTTCTTTGGCTCTCCGGAACGCATCCATGGCGGACTTGGTGTCCCCCATCACGCGATACGTCTCGCCGAGCCGCAGGTACACGCCCCCGTCGTTTGGCTGTTGCTTGAGTATCTCCTGGTAGTTCCTGACCGCTTGATCGTATCGCTTGGCGCGATAGGCAAGGTTGCCGAGCGCGAGCTGGATCTGCGCCGTGCCGGGCCGCCTGGCCAGTTCCTTTTCCAGAAGCTGCATCGCCCTGTCGTAGTTCCCCTGCCCGGCGTAGGTTTCACTCAACCCCATCAGCCCGCGCAGGTCGTCGCGATCGGCCTCGTAGAGCTTGGTGAAAATCTTCTCGGCTTCCGAGTATCGCCTGTCGGCGAGATTGAGCATCCCAAGCTGTATCAGCGCCTCCCGTGACTCGGGAGCCATTTTCAAGGTGGCCTCGAGTTCCTGGCGGGCCTGGTCCCGGTTGCCCACGGCGGCCAGAGCGCTGCTTCGGATCAGCCGGGCTCCGATATTGCCCGGTTCCAGCTTCAACACTTCATCGGCGTTCTGGATCGCCGCGCCGAAGTCTCTGCGGTGAGTGGCCAGCGTAGCCAGCGCCAGCTTCGGCGCGACGTAGTCGGGCCTCAGCCGCGCGGCTTCCTGGAACTGCACTTTGGCCTGCTCCAGGTCACCCTTGGCGACCAGCGCACGTCCCAGGTTGAACCGCACCACCGGGTTGGACGGCGAGCGAGTCACCACCTGTTGAAGGTCGTTCACCGCCGCCTGGACCTGTTTCGGATCGCCGCCGTGTACCAGCAGGGCCGCGCGCATCGCCTGCGCCTGGTCGTCCTTCGGAGATTTCTGCAGAACCTCCTCCAGGATCCGGATGGCTTCCGCGTCCTTGCCCTGCAGAGCAAGCACGCCGGCGACGTTCTTCATGTACTCGTTCTTCTGGTCCGGTTCGGCAGCCGCGCCTTCCTGGAACACGCGAATCGCGTTGTCATAGTCGCGGATGGCGCGGTAGAAAGTTCCGGCCTTCTTGTAGCCGTCGGGGAACTCCTTGGAGGCCAGCCTGTCGAGCGCGCTTTTCATCTCCGGCTGCCGCTTCACGGAGTAGTAATGGCCGGCGAGCTGGCGCAGGTAGTCGCCCTCTTTCGGATTGTTAGCCACCTTCAGCTTGAGGATCTGTTCGGCCTCGTCGACCCGGTTGGCGCGCATCGCGTGGAGATAGAGCAGGTCGTATATGGCCCCGAACGTCTTATCCTTCGCGATCATCTCCCGGCCGAGCCTCTCGGCTTCGGCGGTCTGGCCCGCGGCGTACAAAGCCTGCGCCAGCGGAAGCACGATTTCGGGCTTATACGGAGAGATCTCGTGGGCCTCCCGGAAAGAGGCGATCGCTTCGGGCAACTGTTTGCGCGTCAGCTCCAGGTATCCTTTCAGGCGCAAGCCGCGCGCCGACTTGCCTTCCAGCTTCAGCAGGTCGTCGGCCAGCTCTTCGATCAGTGGCGCCAGCGTTTCCCGCTCGCGCGACGGAGTATTCGGGCTGAGGTAACTGAGCAGGTAGATTTCCGCCAGTTCGACCCGGGGTTCGATGGCGGCCGGATTCGTGTCGATCGCCCGCCGGAAGTCGCGCGCCGCGTCCTGATAGCGCTGCATCCGCAACTCGGCCAGGCCCACCCGGTAGTAGGCCTCGCTGTACCGGGGATCCTTCTTCAAAGCATTCCGGTACATGATGTAGGCTTCTTTGTACTTGCCGTTTTCAAAGTACCGGTTGCCGTTCTGCAGATACTTAACCTTGACAACGTTCGGATCGCGGCTGCACGATAGGGCCGTCACAGCCAGCGAAAAAGCCAGCAGATACGAGCACAGCCTTACGTGGTTCCACATGATCGATTCCCATGTCATCACAATTCGGTCCAGGTCTGCAATGGAAAACGGCTAGCCGGACAACTGCAGCGTAATAGTACGAAATGGCTGGTTTTGCACCCACTTACCTCAGAGCAGCCAGCAGTTCGCCGGTCTGCTTGAGCAGCGCCAGCCTGGCCTTGGCCAGGTTCGCCCGGGCATCGTAAAACGCGATCCATTTGTCGGTTTCCAGGACTCTGGCTTCTTCCACCTCGCGCAGCGGCGCGCGGCCCTCCTGCATCTGAGCCAGCAGAATGGAAACCTGATCCCGGGCGACCTCGAGATCGGCGCGGGCGATATCGAGCGCGGTCTGCGCCAGTTGCACCTCTTCATATGCCCGCCGCGCGTCGGCCTCGATCCGCTGGCGCGTGGTGCGGAACTGGGTCCTCAACTGGGCGGCTTCCGCCTCCGCCTGCGCCACCGCTGCGCTGGAGGCAGGCCCCTTCAAGAGCGGCAGGACCACGGACACTCCGAGCTGGCCGTTGTTCCGCTGGAACTTGCGGAAGAACTCGTCATAGTTATTGAACCGGGCCAACAGGGCGTACTGCGCCACGAGGTCGAGCTGAGGCAGCCAGGCCGCGCGTTCGGCTTTTATGTCGAACCCCTTGGCCGCCAGCCGCGCTTGAAGCGCCTTCAGCTCCCGGTTCTCGGCCAGGGCCGCTTTCACCGCCTCGTCGGCCGAGTCGGGAATCGGGAGATTAATGGCGTCCGTCTCGGCATCCACCGGCCGTACTTCATCCTCCGGGTCCAGTCCGAGCACCGCAGCCAGGGCGCTCTGCGCGCTGCGCAGATTCGCCTGGATCACCTGCTCCCGGTAGCGCGCCCGCGCCAGATTCAGCTCGGCGCGGCGCAATACGATCGGCAAGTCCCTGCCCTCGCCGACGCGCGCGCGAACCATCTCCAGCACCGCTTCCAGCGACTTCGCCTCGGGAGCGATCACGGCCGCCATCTGCGCGGCCCTCTGCGCGTCCACGTACAGCTCGGCGGTCCGGTAAGCCACTTCGCTCCGCTTGGCGGCGGCGTCGTAAGCGGCGCCCCGCTGGTTCTCTCTGGCGGCCGCGAGGCGGAAACTGAGCGGCCTGTTAAACACGGACGCGATTGCCCTGGCCTGGATAATCGAAGGGGTTGCGCCTTCGATGCTCATCGGGAACCCGCTGCTGTAGGCCAGGCCGCTCGCTACCAGGAGCTTGGGGACAAACGGATCGCGCGCGAACTTCACCGCCTGCTCGGCCTTCACCTCGTCCAGCCGCGCCAGCACCACGTCCGGGCTCTGCTTGAGCGCCAGCTCCACCGCCTGGCGCAAGGTCAAGCTATGCACCTCCGCGGCGCAAGTGGATACACCAAGCAACAATAAAATGGCAAATGGACGCATGACTCCAGCTTAGACCAGCGTCATGCCGTTGCTGGCGGCGGAATTACGCGCGGGGGATTCGGGGAAGCCGGCCGGGAATGCCAGTTTTCGACTCGCGGGGAGTTCCCATCGGCAAATCCAAATAGTATGATTCAAAAAGCGCTCCTGCGGATCCGGCGGCCCGCCCTGACCGCCTGCGATCCCGGCAGCTCGTTCCCCCTGACAGTTGGTGATCCGGCAAACCTATGAGAGATGCATGGTTCAGACTGCGTCAGGTGTGGTGTCGACTGATGCACCCGGCCCCGATGTGGCCCATTCGCGGTTTTTACAATTGCCCCAGGTGCGGCCTGACCCACGCAGTGCGATGGGAAGAGCCGCTGAAGCACGATCCCGCGCGCAAGTCCAAGTAAATTGAGGGAATTGCCGCGGCCCGGCTCCGGTGACTCGCGGGCGCTTCTCCCGCGCCGTCCGGGATCCTGCGTGGCCGCGCCGCCGCTGCGCTCCGGCGAACTTCTCTGGCGGCTCTTGCATTGCCGCCCCTGTATACGCTATTCTGCTCAAAAAGGGATGGGAGAGGCTCCCCAATTCGGTCAATTGAGTGAGTCACCCCTCCACAGTGTGCCCTCACAGGCTGTACTTTCCGTAATTATCATCGCCATTATCATCGGGGTCGCTGTACCGGACCCCGCCTGATTCGGCCTGTAGGGATTCTGAAAGGCCATCGGCGGGAGAAATCAAATCCGGCCGATGGCCTTTTTTATTGGTAGTTCGTTTTATTCGAAATTCGGGTCGGCTGCCCCGCAGCCCACCCCAAAGAGTTAGGAGAGTGAATGTCGAATTTGATGAGCGGCGCGCGAATGCTGCTGGAATGCCTGGTCCGCGAGGGGGTCGATTGTTTCTTCGGCTACCCCGGAGGCGTAACCCTCCCCTTATATGACGCGGTCTATGACCACCCCATGCGCCACGTACTCGTACGTCACGAGCAGAACGCGGCGTTCGCAGCTTCCGGCTACGCCCGCTCCACGGGACGCGTTGGCGTTTGCTGTTCCACCTCCGGCCCCGGCGCCACCAACCTGGTCACCGGGCTCGTGGACGCCATGATGGATTCCATCCCCGTGGTCGCCATCACCGGGCAGGTCCACAGCAAGCTGATCGGCAGCGACGCTTTCCAGGAGGCCGACACGTTCGGCATCACGCGTAGCTGCACGAAGCACAACTACCTGGTCAAGAACATCAACGAACTCCCGCGAATCGTCCATGAGGCGTTCTACATTGCCGCGAGCGGCCGCCCCGGCCCGGTCCTGATCGACATCCCGAAGGACGTCTTCCAGGGGCAGGCCCACTACTCCCCGGTCTCGGCCATTCACCTGCCCGGCTACAAGGTGCCCGGCGAGGGCCACACCGGCCAGATCCGGCGCGCCGCGCAGATGATCTGGGACGCCGAACGGCCCTTCGTCTACGCAGGCGGCGGCATCGTCTCATCGGGCGCTTCCGCCGAGCTGCGGGAACTGGTTGAGCTGGTGGATATCCCCACCGTCTGCACGCTGATGGGTCTGGGCGCGCTTCCTGGCAGCCACCCGAATTTTGTGAGCATGCCCGGGATGCACGGCAGCTACGCCGCCAACATGGGCATGACCCAGTGCGATCTTCTCATCGCCCTCGGCGTCCGCTTCGATGACCGCGTCACCGGCCGCCTCTCCGCCTTCGCCCCGCGCGCCAAGGTCATCCACGTCGATATCGACCCCGCCGAAATCGGCAAGAACCGCGTGCCGGATCTGCCGATCGTCGGCGACGCCAAGCGCGTGCTCAGGCGCATCATCAAAGTTCTGCGCGAACTGGAACCGAAGATGCGCGACGTCAGGGCGGAGAGCCGCCGCGCCTGGTGGCGCCAGATCCGCCAGTGGCAGGAAGAGCACCCGCTCGTGCCCGCCATGTCCGCCCACGAGATCAAACCGCAGCACCTGATGACGGAAATCAATCGCCTGGCGAACGGGCGGGCCATCGTCGCCAGCGATGTCGGCCAGCACCAGATGTGGGCCGCCCAATTTATCCGTTTCGAAGAGCCGCGCCTGTGGCTCAGCTCCGGCGGCCTCGGCTCGATGGGCTTCGGCCTGCCCGCGGCCATGGGCGCCCAGGTCGCCAACCCGGACAAGCTTGTCTTTGCCGTTGTGGGCGATGGCGGATTCCAGATGTCGGTTGCCGAGCTGGCGACGATTGCCAGCAACGGCCTGCCGGTGAAAATCATAGTCTGCAACAACGGCTGTCTCGGCATGGTGCGGCAGTGGCAGGAGCTGTTCTACAATAACCGGACCTGCGCCGTCGAGCTGGAAGCCTTTCCGGACATCGAGAAACTGGGCGCTGCTTACGGGATCAAGGGCCGCACTATCGAGCGGCCGGAGGAAGTCCGGCCCGCCCTCGAGGAAGCGGTGCGCGAGCCGGGTCCGTACCTGCTTAACGTCAAGGTTTCGCAGTGCGAGAACGTGTACCCGATGGTCCCGGCGGGCGCGGCCCTCAATGAGATGGTGCTGGCGCCGCCCAAGCCCGTTCCGGTGCCGAAATAGAGCCGAATTGTAAAGGTGATTCGATGCTACAAGTCATATCGCTCTTAGTCGAGAACAAGCCCGGCGCACTGATGCGCATCACCGGCGTACTCAGCGCCCGCGGATATAACATTGAAAGCCTGACGGTCGCGCGCACGCTCGATCCGACGCTCTCCCGCATGACCATCGTGGTGGATGTTGAACCCTCCCTGCGCGCCCAGGTAATCAAACAGATGAACAAGCTCATCAACGTGCTGCAGGCCTCGGACCTCACGGACGGCCCCGCCGTGCTGCGCGAGATGGTTCTGCTCCGCGTCCGCGCACCGATGGAAAGCCGTACCGCCATTCTCAAGGAGGCCGAAATCTTCGGAGCGCGCGTGGTGGACTCCTCGGTGGAAGGCTTCGCGCTGGAGGCCAGCGGCGACCCGGAAAAGCTCGACGAGTTCATTGATGTGATGCGGGCCTATGGCGAGATCGAGGTCACCCGTTCGGGGCTTCTCGCCGTTTCGCTCGAACCCAAGAAACTGCGCCTCTCCCCTCCGATTCCCACACGGAACGAAGCGCTCAAAACCAAGGAAGTAGTCACAACGGAGTAATTCATGGCAAAACGCTACTACGAAAAAGATGCAAATTTGAATGATCTGAAAGGCCGCACCGTTGCCATCATCGGCTATGGCAGCCAGGGCCACGCCCACTCGCTGAACCTCCGGGATTCCGGCGTCGACGTCGTCGTCGCCGAACTCCCCGGCACCGCCAACTGGGACAAGGCAAAGGCCGCCGGACTCCCCGTGATGACCGCCGCCGAAGCGGCTGCACGCGCCGACATCATCATGGTGCTCGTCGCCGATCACCATCAGCCCGGCGTGTACAACGAAGCCATCGCCCCGAACCTGAAAGCCGGCAAGACCCTCATGTTCGCCCACGGATTCAACATCCACTTCGGCCAGATCGTGCCGCCGAAGGACGTGGACGTCTCGATGATCGCTCCGAAGGCCCCGGGACACCGCGTGCGCGAGCTGTTCCTGGAAGGCGTCGGCGTTCCCGCCCTTGTCGCCGTCCAGCAGGATGCCTCCGGCAAGGCGCTCCAGACCGCTCTCGCGTATGCCCTCGCCCTCGGCTGCCTGAAAGCGGGCGTGATCGAGACCACCTTTAAGGAAGAGACGGAGAGCGACCTGTTCGGCGAGCAGGCCGTGCTCTGCGGCGGCGTCTCCGAGTTGATCCGCGCCGGATTTGAAACGCTGGTGGAGGCCGGCTACGCCCCCGAGATCGCCTACTTCGAGTGCCTGCACGAGCTCAAGCTGATCGTCGATCTCATCCAGGAAGGCGGCCTCGCCTACATGCGCTTCTCCGTGTCCGATACCGCCGAGTACGGCGACTATACGCGCGGTCCCCGCGTCATCGACGGCCGCGTACGCGAGACCATGAAGCAGATCCTCGCCGAGGTCCAGTCCGGCCAGTTCGCCAAGGAGTGGATCGAGGAAAACAAGTCCGGCCGCAAAAACTTTCTCGCCATGCGCGAGGCGGCGCGCACGCAGCCCATTGAAACGGTTGGCCGCGAACTGCGCGAGATGATGCCATTTCTCAAGAAGAAAAAGGAAGCCGGCGTCCCCGAGGACGATACGGCCCAGACTACAGGCGCAAGGTAAATTGCGGGGCAGCCGCCAGGCGCGGCTGCCCTTTTTAGTAAACCAACATGAAAATTTCTGTTCTCGACACTACGCTGCGCGACGGCACGCAAGGTGAATCCATATCTTTTACCGTTGAGGATAAGATCGCGATCGCTCTGAAACTCGACGAACTCGGAATCGACTACATCGAGGGAGGCTGGCCCGGCTCCAATCCGCGCGACAAGGAATTCTTCTCGCGCGCGAAGGACCTCAAGCTCAAGCACGCCCGGCTCACCGCGTTCGGCTCCACGCGCTTCGCCAAGAATCGCGTCGACCAGGACCCGAACGTCAAGGCGCTGCTCGAAGCCGGCACCCCTACCATCTCGATCTTTGGCAAGACGTGGGACTTGCACACCCGCCGCGCGCTCAAGATCTCCGAGGAAGAGAACCTCAAGCTGATCTTCGAGACCGTGCGCTATCTCAAGGATCACGGCAAAGAGGTCATCTTCGACGCCGAGCACTTCTTCGACGGCTACAACAGCAACCCGGCGTTCGCGCTGCGCGCGCTCGAAGCGGCCCAAAAAGCGGGCGCCGACATTCTGTGCCTGTGCGACACCAACGGTGGAACGCTCACCGGCAGGGTGACGGAAATCGTCGCCGAAGTCCGGAAGCGCTTCGACGGCATCATTGGTATCCACGCGCACAATGACTCCGATTGCGCCGTGGCCAACACCATCGCGGCCGTCGAGCAGGGCGCCACGCACATCCAGGGATGCATGAACGGCTATGGCGAGCGGTGCGGCAACGCCAATCTCTGTTCCGCCATCGCAAACCTGGAGTTGAAGCTCGGCCACACCGTCATCGGTCCGGAGAGGCTGACCAACCTCGCTCCGGTCGCCCGGTTCATCGCGGAACTGGCAAACCTCCCGCTCCGCGGCGACCAGCCCTACGTCGGCCACAGCGCGTTTGCGCACAAAGGAGGCGTCCACGTCAGCGCCATTCTGCGCGACGCGGCCACCTACGAGCACGTCGATCCCGCGCGCGTCGGCAATCGCCAGCGGGTGCTGCTCAGCGACCTTTCCGGCCGCGCCAACATTCTTTACAAGCTCAAGCAGCACGGCATCGCCGACCGCCTCGACGAAAAAGCGCGCGGCGAACTGCTCGAGCGGATCAAGCACATGGAGTACGAAGGCTACGAACTCGAGGCCGCCGAGGGCACCTTCGAACTGCTCGTCCGCGAGGCGCTGCGCCCCGGCGTAAGGTTCTTCGAGCTCCTGAGTTCCGAGATCGTCACCAAAGTGGACGACAACGATTCGCTCACGACAGCCACCGTCGTGCTGAAGGCGCAGGACGGAATCCATAGCGCCACCGCCAAGGGCAACGGCCCCGTCCATGCGCTCGACCTCTGCCTGCGAAAGTGCCTTTCCACCCTGTATCCCAGCATCGCCGAGGTGCGCCTCACCGATTACAAGGTGCGCGTCCTCGAACCCAAGAAAGGCACCGCGGCCAGGGTTCGGGTGCTGATCGAATGGTCCGATCATCAACGGTCCTGGAGCACCGTCGGCGTGTCTGATAACGTCATCGAAGCAAGCTGGCGCGCCATGGTCGACGCCATCCGGCTTGAGTTGATGCGCCTTACCGAAACGGACGAAGCCCTTTCCAAGGCGGTCGAGGACTACTGCTGGGGGGTCTGAGGCGTTGCGCTACGTCTTCCGTAGGCGCATCCCGGAGTTCGACCGCGTGCTGCTGGTCGAAAGCGGATCGCGCGGTATTGCCGAGCGCGTTCTGCCCGTGCTCCGCCGCAACCACGGGGACAACCTCCAGATCGATATCGTCACCTGCTACGCCGGCTCGCCCGGGGGGTCCGCGCCGGAGACCGTGGTCTTTCACGTCTCGGATTACCCCGGGCGCGCCGGCTTCAAGCGCCTCTGCGGCGAACTGCTGGCGCGCCGCTACCCCGCCCTGGGAATCATCTGTTCCGGCGAGCCCATCATGACCCGCTGGAAGTGGGCGCTGGCTGCCCGCCTCCCGGCCAAGGTCTTCATCATCAACGAAAACGGCGATTATTTCTGGTTCGACTACAGCAACTGGCGCATCATCGCCTACTTCGCCTTGCTGAGAACCGGCCTGGCCGGACCGGGCGCCCTGCGCAGCCTCGCCCGGCTGGCGCTGTTCCCCTTCACGCTGCTTTACCTGCTCCTTTACGCGGCAGCCGTCCACCTGCGGCGGGCGGCCAGGAACTGCGGCTTCTGACCCAGCTCAACGTCCGCAAGCAAGTCCGCAAGAACTCCAACTCCCTCCAGGTCGTTGTGCGAAAACGCACACTGTTGGCGGTTTCCGGGCAAAGATACGCGCCCGGAGGGAGTACGTGAAGCTTTCTCGCGATTGGCAGCGTTCGTGCTTATACAAACTGTTCCAATAATCGAATAAAATCGTTTCCTTCGGGACTTGCATCATTACGAATCCATGCGGGGAGCCGTCCGCGGCTGATCGCGGCAGCGGCATGCTTTGAAATGCGAACGAAAGCGCTAAAACAAAACTCGAGTTTATGTTCCCGGCGCCGGGACTCACTGAGTGAAGATGCAGAACCTCCACCTCAAAATTGGAGAGAGCAATATCGAGCGTTTGTGGGAGCACACCGCCCGAATCCGGCGCGAAGCCTGTAAGCCGGAGCGGTTGGCTTCTTTCTTTCCTGCCTCAACTCCGCCTCGTGGGCGATCCGGACATTCCGGTCGCCTCAGCGGCCCTCCATTTTGTATCCCGTTGGGCGGCGTCTTACCGCCCGAGACTCTGGCGCCGGCGGGTTTTGCGCCGGGCGAACCGCAGATGAAATCACATGATCGGGGTTGATGAGAATGAAGAAACTCGATTTCGAGCACAGAATCGTAATCACGGGCTATGGGATCGTGGCCCAGGCTGCTCTGCCCCTCTTGATGAAACATGTGAATGTTCGGCCGGGGCAGATCACTGTGATCGATTTCTGCGACCGGACCGAGGCGCTCCGACCGTGGCTGGAGACGGGCACCGTGCGCTTTGTGAAAGAGCGGGTGACACCGGAGAATTTCTCCTGCCTGCTGTCGCAGGCCGTGGGCCCCGGCGGCCTCATCATCGATTTGGCGTGGAGCACCGACTTCTTCGCCATGGCGGAGTGGGCCCACAAGAACAAGGTTCTTTATGTCAATACGTCGCTGGAGACCTGGGGCCCATCCGACGGTCTTCAAACAAAATCCGTAATCGAAAAGTCCCTTTATTGCCGCTATGTCCGCGCGCTTGAGCTGGCTTCGAAATGGCGCGGCGCGCCGACCGCCGTTCTCGACCACGGCGCAAACCCCGGCCTGGTTTCGTCGTTCGTCAAAAAGGGCCTGATCGATATCGCCATGCGGGTGCTCCGCGAAAATCGCCTGTCCAACGGGCGGCAGGGACATATCGAAGCGGCCCTCGAACGAGGTGATTTCCCGAATCTGGCGCGTGAACTCGGCGTCAAAGTGATTCATTGCAGCGAACGGGACACCCAGCGCGCCAGTACCCCGAAGACACCCGACCAGTTCGTCGGGACCTGGAGCGTCGAGGCCATGTGGGACGAATCGATTTCTCCCAGCGAGTTCGGCTGGGGCACGCACGAAATGGTTCGCCCGCACTCGGCCGTGCAGCCGGATTTCGGTCCCCGGAACGTGCTGATTCTCCCGCGAATGGGGATGAACACGTGGGTGCGCTCCTGGGTGCCGCACGGCGAGATTGTCGGCATGGCCATCACTCACGGCGAGTGCTTCGGGCTTTCCCATGCGCTGACCGTGCATGAAAACGGCAAGACAGTTTACCGGCCCACGGTCCTTTACGCCTACCTGCCGTGCGCGGAGTCGCTCATCTCGCTTCACGAGCTGAGGTGCCGCAACTATGAGCTGCATCCGGTCGAGCGCATCATGGCCGAGGACATTCATTCCGGCACGGACGCCATTGGGGCGCTTATCATGGGCCACCCGTTCAAGTCCTGGTGGACGGGTTCCATTCTCTCCATCGAGGAGGCGAGAAAGATCGTCCCCAACGTGAGCGCGACGGCGGTGCAGGTCGCCGCCGGAGTGATTGCCGGCGTGCTCTGGGCGATTCAGAACCCGAGCAAGGGCCTCTGCTTCCCGGAGGACCTGCCGCACGAGGAGATCCTCAGCATTGCCGCGCCGTACCTCGGCCAGTTCGTCTCGGAGCCGGTCGACTGGACGCCGCTTCAGGGCCGCCGCGTGTTCTTCAAAGAGAGCGCCGCCGCAAAAATGAACGGGGACGACCCCTGGCAGTTCGAAAATTTTCTGTTCCACCCATAGCTGTGTTGCTCATAAAATCTCTTGGAGCGGCCGCAGCGCGGCCCTCTTATGTGGTACACAAGTAGATCAGCGTCATGAAAGCCATCCTTGTCCACGCCTGTGGTGGCCCGGATCAGTTGCGATATGAGGAAGTACCCACGCCGGCTCCCGGCCCCGGGCAGGCGCTTGTCAAAGTCGCCGCCGCTGGTGTGAACTTCATCGATATCTACCACCGGACCGGGCTTTACAAGCTCCCCACACCCATTGCCCTGGGCATGGAAGGCGCGGGCACTGTGGAGGCCGTCGGCCCCGACGTGCGCGAGTTCGCCCCTGGCGACCGCGTCGCCTGGGCCTGGGGCGGCGGGTCTTACGCCGAGTACGCGGCGCTTCCGGCGTCCGCTCTCGTCAAAATCCCCGACCGCATCGAGTTCCAGACCGCTGCCGCCGTCATGCTGCAAGGCATGACCGCCCACTACCTCGCCCTTTCCACCTACCCCATCAAGGAGCGTGAAACCGCGCTTGTTCACGCCGCCGCAGGAGGCGTCGGGCTGCTGCTGACGCAAATCATCAAGATGCAGGGCGGGCGCGTGATCGGCACCGTTTCCACGCAGGCCAAGGCGGACCTCGCCCTCGCAGCCGGCGCCGACGCCGTAATCTTCTACACCCGTCAGGACTTCGAGCCCGAAGTGAAGCGCCTGACCGGCGGGCGCGGAGTGGACGTCGTTTACGATTCCGTGGGCGCCGCCACTTTCATGAAAAGCCTCAACTCGCTCCGCCCCCGGGGCATGCTGGTCTCCTTCGGGCAGTCGAGCGGCCCTGTGCCTCCGTTCGACTTGCTGCTGCTCAATCAGAAGGGTTCTCTGTTTGTGACCCGGCCCAAGCTTCAGGATTACTGCGCGACGCGGCTCGAGCTGCTCTGGCGCGCCGACGACGTCCTTGGCTGGGTGGACTCGGGCAAGCTGAAGGTGCGCATCGACAAGACTTACCCGCTTTCAGAGGCCGCCCAGGCCCACCGTGACCTCGAAGGCCGGAAAACAAGCGGCAAGCTGCTGCTCATCCCCGGCAGCTAGGAACAGCCATGGACGCGTCCCAACCTGCCGGAAGCCCGTACTTTACTCCGCTGCGGAACGCACACGAGGCGCAACGCTAACGCATGCCTGGCGCTCTCAGTGAATTCGAATCCCGCCGCCGCCCCGTCCTCGAGGCGCTGGCGCAAAGGAAGCTGGACGCGCTGATCGTCGCTTCCGCGCCCAACGTGCGGTATCTGTCCGGGTTTACCGGCAGCAACGGCGCGCTGCTGGTCTGGCCGGGCGGAACGGTCCTGTTCACCGACCCCCGCTACGAGATCCAGGCCGCTCAGGAAACGGATTGCCGGGTGAAGGTGGCGCGCGGTGCGCTCTACCCCGCCCTGATGAAGTTCGCCGCAGGCAAAAAGCTGAAAAACCTGGGCTTCGAAGCCGGCCGCGTCTCCTATGAGGCCTACGAGCAGCTCCGGATCGGCCTCACGCTGAACGCGTCGCTGACGCCTGTATCCGGGCTGGTCGAGATCATCCGGATGGTGAAGTCCGAGGCCGAAATCGCCCTGATCGAGCAGTCGGTCCGGCTGAATTCGCAGGCGTATGAAAAAGCCATGCGCCGCGCCCGCCCGGGAATGAGCGAATTCGAACTGGCGGCCGAGTTCGAGTACCAAATGCGCCGTTTAGGAGCGGAAAAGCCTTCTTTCGAACCCGTTATCGCCGCCGGACCGCGCTCTGCCTTGCCCCACGCCCGCCCCACCTCCAATAGACTGGGAAAGAATCAGTTACTATTAGTAGACGTGGGCGCCAGCCGGGAGGGCTACGCGAGCGACATGACGCGGATGGCCTTCCTGGGGAAGCCCGGCCCCAAGGTCAAGCGGCTGTACCAAGCCGTTCTGGAAGCCCAGCTTGCCGCGCTGGATGCGGTGAGGCCGGGCGTCCGGGCCGAACAGGTTGACCGCGCCGCCCGCCAGGTGCTGCGCGCAGCAGGGTTGGGCGCGGCTTTCGTACACTCCACAGGCCATGGCCTGGGGCTGGAGATCCATGAGCCGCCCCGGATCGGCAAGCGCGACCGGACGGTGCTTGCCGCGGGCATGACCATCACCGTGGAGCCCGGCGTTTATCTGGAAGGGTTCGGAGGAGTACGCATCGAAGATACCGTAGTGGTCACCGGGTCGGGATGCCGGATCCTGACGCCCACCTCCAAAGAGTTGTTGTTGTTGCCGTTCTGATAGCCATGACATTGGACGAAATTCGAGAGTTGATTAAAGTTGTCACCGACACGGGCATAGCCGAACTGGAAGTGCAGCGCGGTGATAACAGGGTGCGGATTCGCCGCGCCAACCGGGCCCAGGTGCATGAGTACGTTGTGCCGGCCCAGGCTGAATCGCGCTCCGGCCACCACGTTGCCCAGCAGGCCGGCGCCGCGGCTGCCCCCGCGCCAGCGACGGTCCCCGCTCCTGCGGCGCCTGCTACCCCGGCGCCAACGGACCCGCTGAGCGACCCAACCGTGGTGACAGTCAAGTCGCCGATTGTCGGAACCTTCTATGAGGCGCCTTCGCCCGGCGCGGCGCCCTTCATCAAGGTAGGCGACGTCGTGAAACCGGGCGATGTGCTGTGCATCATCGAGTCCATGAAGCTGATGAATGAGATCGAGGCCGAAGTCGGCGGCGTCGTCATCAGCAAACTCGTCAACAACGCCCAACCGGTCGAGTACGGCGAAGCCCTGTTCGCCATCCGTCCCACCTCCTGATCGCAGGCATGTTTGAAAAGATACTGATTGCCAACCGGGGGGAGATTGCTCTCCGCGTCATCTGCGCCTGCAAGGAGCTCGGGATCAAGACCGTCGCGGTCTATTCCGAAGCGGACCGGCACAGCCTGCACGCCAGGTTCGCCGACCAGGCCATCTGTATCGGTCCGGCCAAGAGCAGCCTGAGCTATTTGGATATACCCGCGGTGATCAGCGCCGCGGAGATCGCCAACGTGGATGCCATCCACCCGGGCTACGGCTTCCTCAGCGAGAACGCGGATTTCGCGGAAGTCTGCGAGCTGTCGGGCATCAAGTTCATCGGGCCGCCGCCCGAAGTGATGCGGCTGACGGGACTCAAGGACCGCGCGCGCGCCGCCATGAAGGCGGCCGGGGTGCCCACGCTGCCGGGATCCGATGGCGTTCTGAAATCGCCCGAGGAGGCGCTGGACGTGGCCGGGAGGATCGGCTACCCGGTGATCCTGAAGGCGACGGCGGGCGGCGGCGGACGCGGGATGCGCATCGTGCGCACGCCGGAGGAGCTGCCCGGCCTGTTTGTCCAGGCGCAGCAGGAGGCGGCAGCCGCCTTCAACTGTCCGGATGTCTACCTGGAGAAGTACATAGAGTCGGCGCGCCACATCGAGTTCCAGGTGCTGGCCGACCAGCACGGCAACGTCGAGGTGCTCGGCGAGCGCGAATGCACCATACAGCGGCGGCACCAAAAGCTGATCGAAGAGGCGCCGGCGCTTTGCGTGACGCCCGAAGTGCGCGCGCGGATTTCCAGCGCCCTGCGCGAGGCCATGAGGTCGCTGGGCTACGTGAACGCCGGGACGGTCGAATTCGTGATGAACGCCGAGTGCGGGCAGCTCTACTTCATCGAGGTGAATGCGCGCATTCAGGTGGAGCACCCCGTTACGGAGTGCGTCACGGGAATCGACATCGTAAAGAGCCAGATCCGGATCGCGGCCGGCCACAAGCTGCCGGACATCATCCCGCGGGTGGAGATTCGCGGGCACGCCCTGGAGTGCCGCATCAACGCCGAGCACCCCGAAACGCTCGCGCCTTCACCGGGGCGCATCACCGGCCTGAACCTGCCGGGCGGCATGGGCGTGCGGGTGGATACGGCCGCCTACACGGAGGGCGTGATCTCGCCCTATTACGATTCGCTGATCGCCAAGGTGATCGCGCACGGCGACGACCGCGCCGAGGCCATCATGCGCATGAGGCGGGCGCTGGATATGTGCGTGGTGGAGGGCATCCACACGTCCATCCCGCTGCACCAGAAGATTCTCGCTGACCCGGATTTCGTGGCCGGCAAGTTCGACACCAATTTCGTTCGGCGGTTCCTGCCAGCGAAGTAATCCTCAAACGGGCTGAACCGCCGGAGCCGCTACTCCAGAGGAATGCGGCTTTTGTTTTTCTCGAGCCAGGTGGAAAACGTCAGCAGCGACGGGTTCAGCGAGCGCGTAAACTCGACGCTGCGCGCGGCGCAAAAGTCCTCTGCGAAATCGCGATAGAACTGAAACATGTTGCCGAGGTCTTCCGCGCCCGGGAAGCCGAGCTTGCGGTAGACCTCAGGCGGCACATCGTTGTACACGATTTCCTTTCCCAACGCCTTGCTGAGCGCGGCGGCCATCTCGTGCCCCGTCAGGTGCTCGCCGGCGATGCCAACTCTCTTGCCCACGAATTCCCCGCCCCTTTTGAAAACGGCGTAGGCGCAATTGCCGATGTCCTCGACGGCGATGCCCGGCAACTTCTTGTCCCCCATCGGCATCGTGATCGCCAGTTTTCCGTCGGGACCTTTTCGCGGCCCCATTCCTTGGATGAAGTTTTCCCAGTAAAACGAGGCCAGCAGGAAAGTGACGGGCAGTCCCTGGTCTGAAAAGAAGCGGTCGGATTCTCCCTTGCCGTCGAAATGCGGCACCTTGAAGCGGCCCATCAGAGTCGGCATGCGGTTGTCGCTGAGCGGCACCCACCGGCGCGTGTCCTCGAGCGTTGACCAGATAACGTGCCCGACGCCTGCCCGCTTGGCTGCCCGGGCCATGTTTTCCGCCTGCGCCATTTCCTTGTCAGGCGAGAAGTGCGCCCAGAAAAACGTGACACAAAACGCCCCGTCTGCGCCCTGGAACGCTCGCTCCAGGCTCTTCAAATCGTCGATATCGGCCGCAACGACTTCAGCGCCCGCCTCCGCCAGTTCCCTGGCCTTCTTGGAATTCACGTCCCTGGTCAGCGCCCGGACGGCGTACCCGCCTTGCGGATCGCAAAGAATCGCACTCGCCAGTGCCCCGCCCTGCGCGCCGGTAGCGCCTACGACCGCAATAGTCTTTTTCGCAGCCATAATCACCCCCGGTGAGTAGATTCGCAAAGCAGCGGAAAAGACTTGCAAAAAGCCGGCTTTCAGGCGGAGGCCGAGAACCAGCGGTACATCTGATAGAAACAGAAGGCCGTGATCAACACGCAAAGGCAGGCGGCCACGCGCCAGGCGCGCTCGCTCCAGGTTTCAACGAGGCTTGGCGCCCCGGCCACGTATCCCGTGGCGAAACCGGCGGCCAGCCCGCCGATATGCGCCGCATTGTCGATGCGCAGGCCGGGCAGAAACCCGATGATCAGAATGTAAATCACCCACCGCGTATACAGGCCGCGGATTTCGGCCCCCAGCGGGCTGCGGCTCTTCACGCCCACCGCGATCATGGCGCCGATCAGCCCCAGTAGCCCGGCCGAGGCGCCCACCGACAGCCCGGCGCTCCAGACCGAGCTGGCGTAGAAGCCGAAGACGGTGGCCGCGAAGTAAATCACGATGAGCCGCGCCGACCCGTAGATCTGCTCGACCTGCGCCCCGACGTCGAACAACACCCACGAGTTCATCAGGATGTGAATCAACCCGCCGTGCAGAAATCCGGCCGTGACCAGCCGCCACCACTGGCCGTACTGGATGGCTTCGCGCAGCTTGGCGCCGAAGTCAAACAGCGTGCGGGGATCGACGGACATGATGGCGTCGGGGTTGCCCGCGCGCATGCTGTAGATCACCGTGGCCGCGAACAGGCCGAAGTTGATCAACAGGATCATCGTGGTGGTGAAGTAGGCGTGAGGGACAAATCCCCCGAGAACCGGCTTGGGAGAGCGCCGGTCCACGGCGCGCGGGCCCACCTCCCCCTCGCAGTACGGGCACACGCGGTTGCTGGTCGTGATGAAAGCCCGGCAATGCGGGCACATGCGGCGGGTTTCCATGAATCTTCATTGTAGCGGCTGAAGGAGCCCAATTATCGGCTTACCGTTTGCTACAATTTACTCTTCCGATGAAAACGGAGCGGGAATATCGCGAAGAGATTGTGCACGTCGGGCGCATGATCTGGGAAAAAGGATGGGTGGCCGCCAACGACGGCAACATCAGCGTGCGTCTGGATCAGGACCGCTTCCTGTGCACGCCGACGCAGGTCTCCAAGGGCATGATGAAGCCCGAGGACCTGGTTGTGTGCGACGCCAACGGCAACAAAATCTCCGGATACAAGGAACGCACGTCGGAGTTCATGATGCACCTGACCGTGTACAATCTCCGGCCGGACATCCGGGCCGTGGTGCATGCGCACCCGCCGGTGGCCACCGGCTACGCAACGGCCGGGCGCTCTCTGAACCTGGCGCTGCTGCCGGAGGTGGTGATCGGGCTCGGCTGCGTTCCGCTGGCCGACTACGGCCTGCCGGGCACGCCTGAGTTGATCAAACCCATGCTGCCGCTCATTCCCAAGTACGAGGCTCTGCTGATGGGCAACCACGGAGCGGTCTGCTACGGCCAGGACGTTTACCAGGCGTTTTTCCGCATGGAGACCGTCGAGCACTTTGCGCGGATTTCTCTGGTGGCTGAACTGCTGGGCGGCGCCCGGGTGCTGCCGAAAGAGGAAGTGAACAAGCTGCTCGAAGCGCGCGCGCGCTACGGAGTGAACACACGCGGCGGGCTGGAGGCCGGCTGCCCCCTGGCCGCCGAGGAAGTGGGCGGCCAGAAGATCCAGGTTACGCGCGAGGAACTGATCGCGCTCGTCGAGGAAGCCGTGCGCGCGCGGCTGTCGTCATAGGATTAGCAGGAGGCTCTAATGGGTGAAGCGCTGGGTATGATCGAGACCCGCGGCCTGGTGGCCTTGATTGAAGCCGCCGATGCCATGGTGAAGGCCGCAAACGTGACCCTGGTAGGTTGGGAGAGGGTTGGTTCGGGATACGTGACCGCTTTGGTCCGGGGCGATGTGGCAGCGGTTCGCGCCGCCACAGACGCAGGCGCCGCCGCCGCGCGCCGCGTGGGCGAGCTCATCTCGGTCCACGTGATTCCACGGCCCCACCCGAGCCTGGAAGAAAGCCTGCCCATCGGCCGGAGCACGGCCGCCAAGTAGGCGGAAGAAGGTTCCCATGATACTGGCCCGAGTCGTGGGCACGGTTGTGGCCACGCGGAAAGATCCCCGCCTGGAAGGCAAAAAGCTGCTGGTTCTGAAGCCGATCACGCCGGACGGTAAGGACGAGCCCGGCTACGTCGTCGCCGTCGACACGGTGAGCGCCGGCGTTCGCGAAAAAGTGCTCGCCGTTTCCGGCAGCTCGGCCCGCATGGCCGAAGGCTGCAAGGACAAGCCCGTGGACACCGCCATCGTCGGCATCGTCGATGCGGTCAGCCTCGACGAGAAAGGATAGCCGCGGATGTTCCTTGGCCGCGTCATCGGCCGCGTCTGGGCGACGGTTAAGAACCAGAACCTCACCGGACAGCGGCTGCTGATCGTTCAGCCTGTTACGCCCGAGCTGAAGGATACCGGCAAACGCATCGTCTGCACGGACGCGACCGGCGCCGGCGCGGGGGAACTCATCTATTGGGTCCGCGCGCGCGAAGCCAGCTATGCGCTGCTCCCCGACGAGGTCGTCACCGACGGCACCATCGTCGGAATCGTCGACCATCTCGACGTAAAGAGGACTCCCTGAATGCAGATCGGACGTGTTATCGGCAGCGTCGTCGCAACCCGGAAGCATCCCAGCCACGAAGGGTTGAAGCTGCTGCTCGTCCAGCCGCTGAACCTCGACGGCACCGACCGCGGCGACGCGGTAGTAGCGGTGGACGCTCTGGACGCCGGCGTCGGCGACCGCGTGCTGCTGACCAATGAAGGTTTCTGCGCGGGGAGTTCGGTGGGCCGCTGGCCCGCAACCCCCATCGACGCCGCCGTGCTCGGCGTGATCGAAGAAATCGAGCTGTTGCCGGACGTGCGCGGGCAACGATAATTCCCGCGCATGGCGCAAGAGTTCCCAGCCACGTACACTGGAAAGATAGAGCTCCTGGGAGGCGTTCACTCATTTTGATCAGAACTGTAATTTTCGATCTCGGGCAGGTCATCGTGCCTTTCGACCTGCAACGGGGGTACGAGGCTCTCCGCCCCCACTGCCCATATCCGGCCGAGGAAATTCCCCGGCGTATCTCCTCAACCGACCTTGTGAGGCGTTTCGAATGCGGCGAGGTGTCGCCGGAATCGTTTGTCGAACAGCTTTCCGACCTGCTTGGCCTGCGCGTGGATTACGACCACTTCTGCGAGCTGTGGAGCAGCATTTTTCTTCCCGACCCCCTGCTGCCCGAGTCGCTTCTGGCCGGACTCCACCGCCGCTACCGGCTGCTCCTGCTCTCCAACACCAACGCGATCCACTGGGCCATGATCCGGGAGAAGTACCCGCTGCTGTGCCATTTTGACGATTACGTGCTTTCCTACGAGGTGGGCGCGCTCAAGCCCTCCGCCCGCATTTATGAGGAAGCCATCGCCAGAGCTGGCTGCGCACCCGGGGAGTGCTTTTTCACCGACGATATTCCGCGTTATGTGGAGGGGGCGCGTGAGGCGGGGATGCAGGCGGTGGTGTTCGAATCGGCGGAGCAGCTCGAGCGGGAGCTGCGAGCGCGCGGCGTCCGGTGGTAGGGGTCCGGAATACCGGATATTAAGATCGTTTGCAGTTTGCGCCGCTTGGATCTATAATTCATTGAATCCAGAGTTGGTGTTTACTGTAGTAAAAGTTAACAATTGAGAGAACCTCATGCCGGAAGAGACGCTCAGCATTACCGATAATCGGACCGCTACCTCCTACACGATCCCGATCGAACACGGCGCCATCCGTGCCATGGACCTGCGCCAAATCAAGACTTCGCCCGAGGACTTCGGGCTGATGACCTACGATCCGGCGTTTATGAACACGGCCTGCTGCCAGAGCCGGATCACCTATATCGACGGCGACAAGGGCATCCTGCTTTACCGCGGCTACCCGATCGAACAACTGGCCGAACACTGTACGTACCTGGAGGTCGCCTACCTGCTCCTGTACGGCGAGCTGCCCACCGCGGCGCAGCTTGAAGAGTGGGCGCAAGCCATCACCCACCACACCATGCTCCACGAGAACACCAAGCGGATCATCGAGGCGTTCCGTCACGACGCCCATCCGATGGGTGTGCTCGCCAGCGCGGTGGCCGCGCTCTCGACCTTCTACCCCGAGGCCAAGAACGTTCACGATCCCGCCGTGCGCCGCCTCCAGATTCTGCGCCTGCTCGGGAAAATACCCACCATCGCCGCCTACGCCTACCGCCACAGCCTGGGCTACCCGTATGTCTACCCGGACAACGATCTCAGCTATACGGAAAATTTCATGAACATGCTCTGGCGGATGGCGGAACCGAAGTTCCAGCCCAACCGCACGCTGGCGCGGGCGCTCGACGTGCTCTTCATCCTGCACGCCGACCACGAGCAGAACTGCTCGACCAACGCCATGCGGAGCATCGGCAGCTCGCTTGCGGACCCCTACCTGACTATGGCCGGCGCCATCGCAGCCCTCTCCGGCCCGCTGCACGGCGGCGCGAACGAGGCGGTGCTGCGAATGCTCAATGAGATCGGATCCAAGGACAACATTCCGGCATTCATCAAGAAAGTCAAGGCGGGCGAGTGCAAGCTGATGGGCTTCGGCCACCGCGTGTACAAGAACTACGACCCGCGCGCGCGCATTATCAAGCAGATCGCGGAAGAGGTCTTCGAGGTGACCGGGCGCAACCCGCTGATCGATATCGCGCGCGAGCTGGAGAAAATCGCGCTCGAGGACGAGTACTTCGTCAAGCGGAAACTCTACCCGAACGTGGACTTCTACTCCGGCATCATCTACCAGGCGATGGGCTTCCGGCCCGAGATGTTCACCGTGCTGTTCGCGATTGGGCGCACGGCGGGCTGGCTCGCCCAGTGGCAGGAAATGCTCGAAGATCCGGCTCAGAAAATCGCCCGCCCGCGGCAGTTGTACCTGGGCCACGCGCGGCGCGATTTCGTTCCCATGGAGCAACGCGCGGTGGCGGAACTGGTGCGCTAGCGCGCACCGCGGATCCGCCAACCGCTTGCGGAACTAGCGCGCGGCGGCGATGGCCCGCAGGCCGGGCAGCACGTCGCCGATCGCCGCCGGCTCCGAGGCCGGATTTCCCAGCGCGAAATAGAGCTTGCGGTAAAGCGGGTACAGCTTTTCGTACACGGCGCTCTCCCGCGCATCAGGCTCGACGGTGCGATAGCGCGGGCACAGCGCCTGCTGCGCTTCCTCGACCGTCTTGAACGTACCCGCCGCCAGAAATGCGAAGATCGCTGAGCCCAGGCTCGTCACCTCGCTCTCCGGCACGAGGACGGGCTTGCCGAACACGTTCGCATAAACCTTGTTCAGCGTCTCGTTCTTCTGCGGGATGCCGCCGCCGTTGATCACACGGCGGATCGGCACGCCGTGCTCGCCCATGCGCTCCAGGATGATCCGCGTGTGGAACGCCGTTCCCTCGATGGCGGCGAACAGCTCGTCCTGCGGCCCGTGCGTGAGGTTCCAGCCCAGCGTGACGCCGCCCAGTTCCGGGTTAACCAGAACGGTCCGGTCGCCGTTGTCCCAGGTCAGCCTGAGCAGCCCGGTCTGGCCGGCCCGGTAATTCTCCACCTGCTTGGAGAGCTCGGCGACGGTCGTGCCCGCGCGCCGGGCGATGGCCTCGAAGATGTCGCCGGTCGCCGAGAGCCCCGCCTCGATGCCGAAATAGTCGGGGTGAATCGATCCCTTAACCACCCCGCACACGCCCGGAATCAGGTCCACCTCCTTGGCGATGGCCATGATGCAGGTCGATGTGCCGACGACGTTCACCACGTCGCCCTCGCGGATACCCGCGCCGATGGCATCCCAATGCGCGTCAAAGGCGCCCACCGGAACCGGGATCCCGGCGCGCAGCCCGAGTTTTTCCGCCCACTCCGGAGTGAGTGTGCCGGCGACGCGGTCCGAGGTGGCGTAACACCCGTTGAGCTTCTCGCGGATGCCGGCAAACAGAGGATCGACCTTGACGAGAAAATCTTCCGGGGGCAGCCCGCCGAGCGCTGCGTTCCACATCCACTTGTGGCCCATCGCGCAGATACTGCGGGGCACGGCGGCGGGGTCCGTGATGCCGCAAAGAGTGGCGGCCGTCATGTCGCAGTGCTCCAGCGCGGTCACCATCTTCTCCCGGCGTTCCGGGTTGTGGCGCAGCCAGTGGAGCAGCTTGGCGAAACCCCACTCCGAGGAGTAGACACCGCCGCACCACTCGATGGCCTCGAGTTTCTCCCGGCGCGCGGCCGCGGTGATCTCGGCCGCTTCGCGCTTGGCGCGGTGATCGCACCACAGGTAGTAATCATCGAGCGGCACAAGCCCCTCGCCCACCGGCACCACGCTCGAACCGGTGGTATCCACCGCGATGGCAGCCACTTCGCTGCCGGGCACGCCGGCTTGGCTAACGGCCTTTCGCGTCGCCTCCACTAGCGCCCGCATGTGCTCGGCGTGGGACTGGGTGGCGTGGTCCGGGTCTTCTCTTTTCCGGACGAGCGGATACTCGGCGACGGCCGAACCCAGCCTGCCGCGCTCGCTATCGAAGATCGAAACCCGGACGCTCAGGGTGCCGAAATCGACGCCTGCTACGATTGCCATGACTGTTCTCCGGCCGCCTGTTACGCCTCGTGATAGTAGATGTCCCAGCCGAGATAGCGCGTGGCTGCCTCGTACACCATGCCGGCCACGTGCGAGAAGCAGGCCGCGACGTGGTGCTCAAAGCCGTTCTCGCAAATATAGCGAAGCAGCTTCTGCATGCGAGGGATCTTTACGACGCCGGCGCCGCCGAACGTGGTGAGCGGATCGTTGGTGAATTCTCCTTCGCCGACGTAGCCGGTGATCTTGCCCTTCAGATCGTCGGTCGAGAAGCGGGCGAAGCTCATCGGGCCGGCCTTCACGCGCCCGACGCAGGTGCCGAACGTATTCTCCTTGCCGACCGTGCCCGCGATGATCTCCTGGTAATCCATCCGGACGTCCTGGAAGAAGTCCTTGGGCAGGTTGCTGCAATGGAAGCAGACGGCCTTGTCGGGATCGTCGCCGTAGTTGTTGTTCCAGTCAAGCAGCGCGCTGGGCGACTCGGAAGCGAGCGCGAGGGCGTGCATGGCGAGGGCGCCGCAGACATCCACTTCGCACGCGCTCGGCAGCAGATGGTTGCTCAGCATGCTCATCACGGTGCATGGCACAACCCCGAAGTACTCTTCCATCGACGTCCAGCACTGGATGGCGGTGACGTTGACGTCCACTTCCTTCATCCACGCATCGACGACCACGCCGAACTTGGCCATTTTCAGCAGGGCCGCCGCAGAGACGCCATCCGTGGAAACGTAGTCTTTGATGGCCGCGAGCTTGGCCTGGACCGCGGCGTCGCTATCCTTCAAGCGCTCCACCCGGCCGAAGATCTCCGAAAGATCGATGGGCTCGACGGTGATTCCGTTATTCTCCAGCAGCTTCTCGCTGTAGCGGACGGTGTTGAACGCCGCCGGGCGCGCCCCGATTGCACCGACGCGGGCGCGCTTCAGACCCTTCACTACGCGGCACACGCCGCCGAACCACTGGGCGTCCTGGTCAAACTGCGGGGAATCCGGGGCCTCGGTGTGGAGCGTGGTGAGCGAATACGGGATGCCGTACTGCTTGAGGTTGTTGCAGAGCGACATTTTGCCGCAGAAGCTGTCCCGGCGGTCGGCAATGCTCATCTTGCCGGGGCCGTCCGGCGTCGCCTGGATCAGCACGGGGACGTCGAGGCCGGCCAAACGCAGCGCGTCCGCCACGCCACGCTCCTCGCCGAAATTGGGAAGCGTGACGACGATGCCGTCAATCTCATCGCGATGATCGCGGAACAGCGCCGCGCATTTCTTGGCGTCATCCCGCGTGACGACGGCGCCGTGTTTGGTGTCCTCGGGACCGAGGACGACCACCTTGAAACAGTTCCGCTCCAGCGCCTGAATCATCTCTTCGCGTCCCGACTTGGCCAGGTGGTCGGGGAAAAACCCGCGATTGCCGACGATAAGGCCGACAGTCATCTGCGTTTTCATGCTTTCACCCCAAAAGTAAGCGTTTTCATTACCGCAAAGGTAGATTTCATCAGGAATTGCCGCCCGCGTCAACCCCGGCCGCTAAAGACGGGCGTTTCCGGCGGACCGGGCGCCTATGCGCGGGCCGGACAAGGCTCCTTTGGGGGATTCTAACGCCGGTTAACTGTTGCTGGAGGTCGTTTCCGCCATCGCCACCGGCGCGCTGGCGTGCCGCTTCGCGTGGTGGCGGATTTCACCAAGTTTCAGCCCGGTGACCGCCAGTGCAATGGCTCCCGCGGTCAGCAGCGGCAGCGTGATCACGCACCAGGTCATCAGCGAGAGCCCGGTTGCGGTGGTCTTGTCGATGCCGAACAGGCCCAGCGCCAGCACCATCAGCACTTGCGACGGACCCACGTTGCCCGGCGCCTGGGGAATCGCCGTCCCGATACGGAGCACAACCAGAACCACCAGCGCTGGCCACATCGTCAGGTCGAGATCGTAGCCCCGCATCAGCGCGTAGATCGGCATCACCTGGATCAGCAGATAGATCAGGCTGGCGGCGAAGGCCACATAGAAGGACCTGGAGTTTCCCATCAGGTGCAGGTCGTCGATCAGAACGCGGAGCTTCGCGCCCCAGCGCGTCTTGGGGCACGCTGCGTGGGCATGGTGCTTCCAGAACATCACCAGTCCCATCAACAGCGCCACCACGACGACTACCACTCCGATGCCTTTGCCGAGCTCAACCACTACCCGCGGATACGGCACGAAGAGGGTCGTTGCCGCGAACAGCGCCATCAGCCAGATGCCGTCGAACACGCGCTCGATTACCGCCGAAGAAAGCGCGACGGAAAAAGGAATCCTGCTCCAGCGCGCCTGCAAATATGAGCGGATGACCTCGCCCGGCCTCAGCGGAAACACTTCATTTGTGAACAGCCCCACATAGATGGCCTGTACGGACCGCCACAACGGCACCCGCACTACCGGCCCCAGCAGGATGTTCCATCGCCAGGCCTGGAAGACGTACACCGCGATATCGGAGACTACGGCGATCGCCACCCAGCCCCAGCGAAGGGACTGAAAATCCTGCATCACCGTCTTGAAATCCACTCCCTGGAGAAACCAAACCAGCGAGGCCACGGAAATCGCGTAACCAATTGCCGGCGCCAGCCAGGAGGGGATTCTCGCTTGGAACCTGCCTACGCGGAACTGCATGCGCTAGTACCATCATAAATGACTTTTTTGCGCCCCACGGTTCGCTTAATCGGCAGATGAAGTTTTCTTTTGATTACTATTCTATTTGTTAACTACTCTTTAATCGCGCGCCGAGCACCGCCGGCTTCTCCCGATCGCTTTTTTGGTAAACTCCGCAAGAGGTTTTTCAACGAGAAAGACCTGACCGGCACAATGGCACTGAAGAAGACTGTCCGCCGGGTGGCCGTTCTGGGCGCCGGCGTCATGGGCTCGCAGATCGCGGCCCATTTCGCCAACGCAGGCATTCCCGTGCTGCTGCTGGACGTCGCGCTGCCGGATGAGCAGCAGCGCAGCGCCGCCGCTTTGCGCGGCATCGAGTGGGCGGCATCGCGGAGGCCCGGCGCTTTTTTCACGCCGGAAGCCGCGTCGCTGGTGACGCCGGGAAACTTCGATGACGATCTGCGCGACGCCGGCGGCTGCGATTGGATCATCGAGGCGGTCGCCGAGGACCTCGAGGTCAAACGCGCGCTGATTGAAAGAGTTGCTTGCTGGCGCCGCCCGGACGCGATCTTTTCCACCAGCACCAGCAGCATTCCCCTGGCCGAAATTGCAAAAGGATTTCCGGCCGAATTCGGCCGCACGTTCCTCGGCACGCATTTTTTCAATCCGCCGCGCTATCTGCACCTGCTCGAGCTCGTCCCCGGGCCGGAAACCGATCCCGAGGTGCTCGAATTTGTGGCGAATTTCGCCGAAATCCGGCTCGGCAAGGGCGTCGTGCGCGCGAAGGACACGCCGGCCTTTATCGCCAACCGCATCGGAAGCTTTTTCTCGGCAACGGTCCTGCGGCTCATGGTGGAAGGCGGTTATTCGGTCGAAGAGGTAGATGCGCTCACCGGCCCGCTGATCGGCTTGCCGAAAAGCGCAAGCTTGCGGCTGGCGGACATCATCGGTCTGGATACCTGGGCCTGCATCGCGCAGAACCTGTACCGGTTGGCGCCTGAAGACGCATGGCGCGAACGTTTTCAATTCCCGGAGTTCGTCGCGCGCATGATTGAACGCGGCTGGCTGGGAGACAAGACCGGCCGGGGATTTTACAAACGCGCCGGCGCCGGGGGAGAAATTCAGGCCATCGACTGGCGGACGCTCGAATACCGTCCCGCCGAAAATCCGGTGTTCCCATCCGTCGACGCCACGCGGTATGTGAGGGACCTTGCGGAGCGCCTGCGCACGGTGATCGCCGCAGACGACCGCGCCGGAACTTTCCTCTGGCGCGCCTTGAGCGATCTGTTCCTCTACGCCGCTGGTCTTGTGCCGGAAGTCTCCAACCTTATCGTCGAGATCGACCGCGCCATGCGCTGGGGCTATGGCTACAAACTCGGGCCGTTCGAACTGTGGGACGCGCTCGGCGTGGAGCAAACCGTCGAGCGCATGCGAAGCGACGGGCGCACGATCCCGGAGGGCGTCGAAGCGCTGCTCGACTCCGGCTCGAAATCCTTCTACCGCGCCGCCGATCAGAACGGCGAGCCGCGCACCGAGTACTTTGACTTCGGGCGCACCCGCTTTGAAACGCTGGAAGACCGCCCAGGCATCCTCGTGCTCTCCGATCTGAAGCGGGCGCGCGGCGTCGTTGCAGGCAACCGCGGCGCTTCGCTCATCGATCTCGGCGACGGCGTCCTCTGCCTGGAGCTTCACGACAGGCGCGGTGTGCTGGGCGGCGATCAGATCGACATGATCCTGGCCGGCCTCGAGGAGACCGCCCGCAACTTCGAAGCCATGGTGATTGCCGGGCAGGCCCCCGAAGGCTTGTGCGCCGGCGAGGACCTCGCGCTCATTCTGATGTATGCGCAGGAGCGCGAATGGGACGAACTCGAGGCCGCCGTGCGGCGTGTGCAGGACGCCAACATGGCCATCAAGTATGCGGTGCGGCCCGTCGTCGCGGCGCCCTTCGGCTTCACCACCGGCAGCGGCTGCGAGGTGGCCTTGCACGCCGCGCGCATTCAGGCCTCCGCCGAGCTGTACATGGGCCTGACCGAGGCGAACGCGGGCCTGATCCCGGCCGGCGGCGGCTGCAAAGAAATGCTGATCCGGCTGGGCGATCCTCAGCGCGTGCTAGAGCTGATTGCGTCCGCAAGAGTCTCCACCAGCGCCGCCGACGCGCGCAAGTTGGGTTTGCTGAGAGCGACGGATGCCGTATCCATGAATCCGGAGCGTCTGATCGCCGAAGCCAAGGCCGCCACGCTGGCGCTCGCTCCGGTGTGGTCGCCCGGCGTTCCCAACTGCGAAATCCGCGTGACGGGCGATCCCGGCTATGCCGCCATGCAGTTGAAGGCATGGCTGTCCTACAAAGGCAACCACATCTCCGAGACCGATCTGGACATTGCGGGAAAGCTGGCGTACGTTCTAAGCGGCGGAAGGCTCTCGGGACCGCAGAACGTCCCCGAGCAGTATTTGCTCGATCTCGAACGCGAAGCTTTCCTCAGTCTATGCGGAGAGCCCACGACGCAGCAGCGGATCGAATGTCTGCTCGCGGCCGGCAAACCGCTGCGTAATTAAACTAAGGGAATCATGCCTGAGCCTGTTGTGATCGATTGTTTGCGCACCGCCATCGGCAAGGCCCGGCGCGGCGCCTTGCGCAACTCGAGGCCGGACGACCTGGCGGCCGCCGTGGTTCGCGCCCTGATCGACAGGTATCCGCAGGTGCCCGCCGACGAAGTGGACGACGTCATTCTCGGATGCGCGTTCCCCGAGGCCGAGGCCGGCATGAACATAGCGCGGAATGTGGCCCTGATGGCCGGGTTGCCCGACCTCGTGCCGGGCATGACCATCAACCGCTTCTGCGCATCCGGGCTGCAAGCCATCGCCCTCGCGGCGGACCGCATCCGGGCCGGTTCGGCGCAGATTGTGATTGCCGGCGGCGTAGAGTCGATGAGCCTGGTTCCGACGACGGGCAACAGTTTCGCGCCGAATCCCTGGATCGTCGATCATCGCCCGGAGATTTACATGAGCATGGGGCTCGCCGCGGAGGCGCTGCGGCGCAAGTACGATATCGCCCGCGAGGACGCCGACACGTTCGCTCTCCACAGCCATCGGAACGCGGTGCGGGCGCAGGCCGAGGGACGGTTCGACGAGGAGATCGTGCCCATTGAAGTGGAAACCAAGGTTTTCGTCGACGGCCAGGCCCAGCGGCAATCCATCATCTTCGCGAAAGACGAGGGGCCACGCGCCGACACCTCGCTCGAAGCGCTCGCGGCGCTGAAGCCGGTTTTCGACGCCCAGGGCGCCGTTACCGCCGGCAACTCCTCGCAAGCCAGCGACGGCGCCGCCGCCGCGCTCGTGATGTCGGACCGCAAGGCGCGCGAACTCGGGCTGAAACCGCGGCTCCGGTTCGTGAGCTTTGCCGTCGGCGGAGTGCCCCCGGAACTCATGGGTATCGGGCCGGTTGTCGCCATTCCCAAGGCGCTCGAACTGGCGGGACTGCACCTGGAAGACATAGACATCATCGAGCTGAACGAGGCCTTCGCCGTGCAGGCGCTCGCGGTAATCCGGCTGGCCGGGCTGGACATAGAAAGGATCAACCCTAATGGAGGCGCGATTGCGCTCGGGCATCCCCTGGGATGCACCGGTGCGCGGCTCACCGCCACCCTCATGCGGGAACTGGAGCGCTCCAACGGCACATACGGCATGGTGACGATGTGCGTGGGCGGGGGCCAGGGCGCTGCCGCTATCTTCGAAAAAGTCTAGCCTGCAAAGAATCAGGCCGCCTGTGCGTTACACTGTGGTTACAGGGGCTCCGTTCTCATCGGCATGATCGACCTGCATACGCATACCCATGAATCGGACGGAACTTTTTCGCCCGAGGAACTCGTCCAGGCGGCCGTCGATTTGAAGTTAGAAGCGCTGGGTATCACCGATCACGACACGTTCGCCGGCTACGACCAGGCCGTGCCGCTTGCGCGGGCGGCGGGGCTGGAGCTGATCTGCGGCATCGAGTTGAGCACGAAGCTGCGCTCCAGGCAGGGGACGACACGCAACAAATCGGTGCACATCCTGGGATATTTTCTCGATGCGCCGCCGGCGCCCGCGTTCCGCAACTGGCTCGACACCCTCCAGCGCAGCCGCCGCGACCGCAATGCCCGCCTGGCCCAACGCCTTCGTTCGCTCGGCATCGAGGTGACGCTGGAAGAAGTCGAACGACTCGGCCGCAGCCTGGCCGGACGGCCGCATTTTGCGCAAATCATGGTGCGCAAGGGCTACGTGAAATCGATTCACGAGGCGTTTGAAGTGTACCTTGGCGAGTCCGCCCGCGCCTACGTGGAACGCGAAGAGCCCACCGTCGCCGAAGGCATACAGAAGATTCTGGAGGGCGGCGGCTTGCCCTCGATCGCTCACCCGGTGCGCCTCTCCAGAGACGGCGCAGCGGTCGAGAAAATGATCGCTGAAATGCGCGACTTTGGTCTGCGCGCGATCGAAACCTACCATTCGGATCACAGCCCGCGCGAAGTGGAGCAGTACCTCGCAATGGCCCGCCGCTACGACCTGGCCATAACCGGCGGCACAGATTTCCACGGCGACAACAAGCCCGGCATATCGCTCGGCACGGGAGTGAACGGAAATGTTTCGGTGCCCCGCTCGGTTCTCGACGATCTCCGCGCCGGCAGGCCGCAGCGCTATGTTTCGGCTTCTACTTTCCGCATGCCCCCGGCGATGTAAGGGACCGGCCTACCCGGACACGATCGCGGCGCTCGCGCCGGCGGCTTCGAGCACAGTGCCCTTCGGCGCTTCCGCCAGTCTGACGTAACCCAGCGCGAGCACCTTTCCGGCGTCGGGCGACCACGCGGCCGAGGTGATCTCGCCCACCACCTTGCCTCTGGTAGTTACCGGCGTGCCTGCCGCGGGCGGCTCGGTAGCCTCAATCGCCAGCCGAACCAAGAAGCGGTGGACCCCGCCGCGCGAGCGGATCCGTTCCACGATCTCCTGCCCGAGGTAGCAGCCCTTGTTGAAGTGAATGGCGTGCAGCAGCCCCGTCTCTTGCGGCAGGTTCTTTTCGGTGATGTCCTCGCCGTAGCGCGGCCGGCCGTTTTCAATCCTTACGACGCGCGCGTCTTCCGGCCCTGCGGGGACGGCCCCCGCCGCTTCCAGCATTCGCGCGAGTTCCTCCCGCTCCCGGCGCGGTCCGATCACCGCAAAACCGGGCGTGCCCGTTGTGCTGAGACGCGCCACCACGCGTTCCCCCCACGCCGCGTGAGACCACGGTTTGTCCGGAACCGGGGCGCTTACGGCCGCAAGCACGTCCGCCGCTTTCGGCCCCTCGATGCCCAGTTCGGTTGTCTCATCGGTCGCGTCCTCGAGCGTGACGTCGTCCGCGATGATGTACTTGTCCAGGTGCTCGTACGATTTGGTTCGCGTTTCGGGCTCGGTCTCCAGGAGGAAAAAATCCTCGAAGCGCAGCAGGTTCATATCGCCGAGTATGCGTCCCTGCGCGTTCAGGAAAAAGGCGTAGCAGCCCTCTCCCGGCTGGAGCTGCTCGACGTGGTTCGTCACCATGGCGTGCAGCAGGCGCGCGCGATCTTCCCCGGTGATGCGAATGCGCCCCCGCCCGGAGAGGTCCAGTAACGCCGCGCCGTCGTGCAGTGCCTTGTACCCTTGGGTCATCGGTCCTCCAGCATCAATAGATGCGCCGCAGGTAGGCGGCTACCAGAATCGCCAGCAGGCCTACGATCGCGGCGCCCGCAAGCCGGCGCACACCGCGCGATTCGCTTTCGGGCCTTTCCGCCGGCGCACTCACGGCCAGCGCCGCCGATACAAACACGTGGGCCGCGAGCAGCATCTTGACGCCGAACCAGATGTGGTACATGCGCGTGTGCCCCGGCTGCGTGAGCAGGTTGTACGTCCCGGAAACCAGCAGGCCGGCGATGGCCGCGTAGACCAGGGGACGGAACCGCGCCGCCTGCGCCGCCCAGGCTCCGGTCCTGTCATCATCCTGGAGCCCCTTCAAGGCAGGCGCAGCAACTCCCCAGACATAAATGGCTCCGCCGATCAGGGCGACAACCGACACAATATGCAGCCAGCGGGAGAACACCCCCAGCACTTCCAGGGGAATCGAAACCATAATGAAAGTATACGAGGTACAGGCCGAACACATGATCCACGAAATCCTTCCGGTTGGCGTGCTTGCCTGCAACTGCTCCATTTTGGGCGACGAGCGCACGAAAGAGGCGCTGGTGATCGACCCGGGCGACGACGTCTCCGAGATCCTGCGCATCCTCGAGCGGCACGGGTTGCACCTGAGCCAAATCGTTGTCACCCACGCGCACATCGATCACATCGGCGGCGCGGCCAAACTCAAGCAGGCCACCGGAGCCCCCGTCATGCTGAACGAGAACGACATCCCGATTTACGACACCCTCGACGCGCAGGCCCTGTGGATCGGCGTGCAGGCGCCGGAGCGCACCGTGATCGATACTCCGGCTCGCGACGGGGACAAGTTGCAGGTGGGCTCGATCAATCTGGAAGTGCTTCACACACCGGGCCACACCCCGGGCAGCATCAGCCTCTGGATCCCGGCGGAAAAGAAGCTGCTGGCGGGCGACACGCTCTTCCGCGACAGCATCGGCCGCACCGATCTGCCCGGCGGCGACGGCCGCCTGATCCTGCGCTCGATCCGCGACAAGTATTTCCCGTTGCCCGAGGACACCATCGTTATTCCGGGGCACGGCGAAAGCACCACACTCGGCCGCGAGCGGGAGTTCAACTACTTCCTTCAGGGTCTGTAGGTACACTGAAGGGTTATGCGGATTCCCGCCTGGCCCATTCATACCGAACGCGAAATCGAGCTGTTGCGGCAGGTGCTGAACAGCCCGCAGTGGGGCGGCTTCAACGAGATCGTAAGCCGCCTGGAAAGCGAGTTCGCGGCTTTTCAGCATTGCGCCTACGGCATCAGCGCGGCCAACGGCACACTGACGCTCGAGGCGGCGCTGGCCGTGCTCGGCATCGGGCCGGGCGATGAGGTGATCGTACCGGCCATCTCATTCATCTCCACCGCGACCGCCGTCTCGCGCACGGGCGCGCTTCCCGTTTTCGTGGACATCGAACCCGAAACGTTCAACATGGACCCGGAGCGCGCCGCCGAAGCGATCACCCCGCGGACCAAAGCGATTCTGCCCGTCCACTTCGGCGGGCCGCTGGCCGACATGGACCGCCTCGGAGCGCTCGCGGCGGAGCACGGAATACCGATCGTAGAGGACGCCGCCCACGCCCACGGCTCGGAGTGGAACGGGCGCAGAGCGGGAAGTTTTGGCGTCGCCGGCTCGTTCAGCTTCCAAAACTCGAAAGTCATAACGGCCGGCGAGGGCGGAATGCTGACCTCGAACGACGCCGGATTCGCCGAGCGCGCACGCTCCTTCTGCAACCAGGGGCGGCGCATCGGAGAGAATTACTTTTTCCATTACACACTGGCTACTAACTACCGCATCTCGGCGCTACAAGCGGCGGTGCTGCTGGCGCAACTGGAACGGCTGCCCGAACAGATCTGCCTGCGGGAGCGTAATGAGCGGCTGTTGCGTTCCGAACTGGCGGACATCCCCGGCCTGCGCTTCCAGCAGGCGCACCGGCAGGTCAACGTCCACTCGCACTACCTGCTGCTCGGCCGTATCGACGAGCGGGAGTTCGGAATGACGCGCGACGAGTTCCACCGCGCCGTCACTGCCCAAGGCATCCCCTGCACGCCGTTTTATCCCCACCCGCTCTACGGGAATCCGCTCTACCGGAACGGCGGTTGCAGAGTCATGCCCTGCCCGGTGGCCGAGGCCTGCGTCCGCGACGCGTTCTGGTTCCCTCACCGCGTGCTGATGGGAGACGAGGAAACCACGCGCGAGATCGCCGCCGCAATTCGCCGCGCCGCCCGACGGTGAGCTGCGCCGTCCGTTACCCGCGAACGCCGGCGCCGAGCGCCTTGCGGGCGTACTCCAGGCTCCGCTCCAGGTCGCGCCGTTGCTGTTGCTTGAGCGCCGCCTGAATCTCCGGCGTCTGCCTGCCCGGACCCGCAATCACCATCGCTCCCATGAACGGGTGGCCGGCCTTGGCCAGCGCAACGAAGCGCGCGAACTCACCCGCCCGGGCCTTCGGAAACGCCTTCCAGAACTCCTCCTCAAAGTAAGGCAGCACCTGCGGCGGGCGGCCGGTGATGATTTCAAGCTGCATGGCCGCTTCCGGGCACAGCTCGCGGAAGCGGGCAACCAGGACACGCAAATCGAGCGAGCCGTCGCCCAGCGCCACCCACTGGAACGCGGCCCCGCGCGGATGCTCGTAGACCACGGAATCGCGGAAATGCGTGGTCACGACGTAGGGCGCCAGCGTTTCCAGGGTGACCATCGGGTTCTCCACCACCGCCATCGGATTGCCTAGATCGAGGCAGCAGCCCACGAAGTCGCGGCCGGCTTCTTCGATCAGGGTGCGAAGCTCCCAGGCCTGCATATCGGAGTGGTTTTCGATAGCGATCTTCACACCCGCGTCCAGCGCCTGCGAGCGGACCGCCCGCAACACCTTGACCGTCGCCTCGATATGCGCTTCTATGGGAAGCTTTCCGCGGCGGTCCGCCCCGCTGCCCAGAAAGCAGCGCATCGCCTTCGAGCCGACCGCGCGCGCCACGCTCAGTCCTTTCAGCACATACTGGACCGCATCGCCCGTAGCCGGGTTCCAAGCGCTCGACGTCGGGCAGATGCATCCAATGCCGGCTTCGATCTCTATGCCTCGCCGCTCGGCATCCTCCCGGACTTTTTGGAGATGGGCCGCATCGAGGCTTTCATAGTTGTCCAGGCTCGAAAGCTGGATGATGTCCAGCTTGAGGTGCCCCGCATAGTTGAGCAGATCGAGCGCCCTCCAGCGCCAGTCGCGAATGGAATACGCATCGATGCCGAGTTTGATGCGGGCGGCCGGAGCAGCGGAAGCCGTGGCGGCAGCGGCTCCGCCGGCAGTCTGAAGGAAAGTTCGCCTGAGCATGCTCTTTATGATAAGCGGGGCTCAGAGTGTTTTGAGTTGGGCTATCGCGGCGGCAAGGGCTTCGCGGGAGGGCAGGCTGCCCTGGGCCATTTGGGCGCTCCCGCCTCCCCGCCCGCCCAGAGCCGTTACCACGGACTTGACGGCGTTGCCCGCATGAATTCCGGAATCCGCGGAGGCGGCGAGTAACAGCGCGGGCGGATCTTCAACCGTTGCGAGGAAAACCGCCTTTCCGCCCGCGATGAATCCTTGCGCGGTGGCGCGCAGCTCGTCGTCGAGCGCGGCGGCTGTCTGCATCGTTCTTCGCACGCCCGCCGCGTCCGGGATGGCGGCGCGGTACAGTTCCGCCCCGCGAAGGCGCGCCAGTTCGGCCGCAAGTTTCCGGACGGCCTTTTCCGATGCCTCCAGCGCCTTCTGTTGGGCCGCGGCAAGCGCGGGAGTCTCGTCGGGCGCCGCCGAGAACAGCCGGCCGAGCTGCGCCAGGTTCTCAAAATCGGCGCGCGCGCGGCGAATCGCCCGGAACCCGCAGACAAACTCGATCCGCACGCCGCCGTGCGCCTTGCCTAACCTGCGCAGCAGCACCGGACCGATCTCCGCCGTGCCGCGCACATGGGTGCCGCCGCACGCGCTGCGGTCCACGCCTTCGATCGAGACGATGCGGAGCAGGCCCCCGCGCTGTGGCGCTTTACGCAGTCCGGACGCCGAGGAACTGTCTTCAAAGGAAACCGTCACCGGCCGGTTCTCGATCACCAATTGGTTCGCGCGCCGTTCGATCTCCGCGGCCTGCCGCGCATCGAGCGATGCCAGCTCCACATCAATAGTCGAGACCTCAGCGCCCAGGTGAAATCCGATGGTGCGGGCGCCCAGCATCTCCAGCACCACGGCCGAGAGCAGGTGCTGGCCGCTGTGCTGCTGCATGTGGTCGAAGCGCCGCTCCCAGTCGACGCGGCAGAAGACCTCGCCCGGGCTAACCGGACCGGCGGTGATGTGCGCAATGCAATCTTCCTCATCGACCACGTCCACCACCGGGACACCGCCGATCGTCCCGGTATCGTGCGGCTGCCCTCCGGAAGTTGGGTAGAAAGCCGTGCGGTCGAGATACACGCGCCGCCCTTTATCGCGGACGCCGGTCACGCGGGAGGTGAATTCGGTCAGGTAGCTATCGTGGTAATAAAGACGTTCGGTGGCAGGATTGCCGGGACTCAGACCCACTCCAGGGCGCCCTTCTTATACGCCCAGATGTACCCCACGATCAAAATGGCGAGAAATACCGCAACCTCGGCGACTCCGAACCAGCCAAGCTGCTTGAAGCGCACCGCCCAGGGAAACAGGAAAATCGTTTCCACGTCGAAAATCACGAACAGAATCGCGATGATGTAGAACCGCACCGTGTAACGGCCGCGGGCGTCGGAAACCGGGGGGATGCCGCACTCGTAAGGTTCCATCTTCGTCGACGCCGGCGCGGACGGGCGAACCAGCTTGGCGGCGACGAGCAGTACGATAGGAAGGGCCATCGCACAAACGGCAAAAATCGAAATCGCGAGGTAACCTTCGGGCATAAAACGATATCGTAGCACACGCGCCGGTGGCCCCCGGCTTTGGCCGCGCCCCGCCTCCACCGGTCCGCGAGACGCAAAGGCCACCCCTAAAGGCCGGCTTCCATTCCGCCGATCTGAACAGACGGGAGAATACTCGTGGAGCGCTCGCTATCCCAGGAGGAAATAGACAGCGTATTTAGTTCGCTGCATGGCAAAAAGCCGGACGAAGCCAGGGCGGTCCCCTACGATTTCCGCCGTCCGGACCGGATCGCCAAGGACCAGCTTCGCGCTATTCACCTCCTGCACGACAACTTCGCCCGCAACCTCGCCTCCAGCCTTTCGGCGTACCTGCGGGCCTACGCCATGGTAACGCTCGTCTCGGTCGAGCAGCTTTCCTTTTCCGAATTCTCCCAGTGCCTTCCCTCTCCGACCTGCCTCGTCTCGCTGGCGATGAAACCTTACGAGGGAAGCGCCGTTCTGGAAATCAACTCCTCGCTCGTGTTCCCGATCCTGGAAATGCTGCTCGGCGGCAACGGCAAGGCCAGCGCGAAGATCAACCGTGAGGTCACCGATATCGAGCAGGTGGTGCTGGACGGGCTCTACCGCATCATCCTGCACGACCTCAGACAGGCCTGGAGCAGCATCACCCCGATCGATTTCACCATCGAGAGCCGCGAAACCGAACCGCAACTCCTGCAAATCATGGCGCCGAACGAAGCCGTCGTCGCCATCGGCCTCGAAGTGCGGATCGCCGAGTGCTCCGGCCTGATCAACATCGGCCTGCCCTCGATCATCATCAAGATGCTGCGCCAGAAATTCGACCAGCAATGGACGGTCCGGCGCACCGCTTCGACCGAGGAAGAACAGGCGCGTATGCTGCGGCTCATCCAGTCCTCGAACATTCTGCTCGATGCCAGATTGCAAGGGCCGACGATCTCCGTCGAGGATATGCTCAAGCTCAACGTTGGGGACGTCTTGACGTTCGACTACCCGGCGGACCGTCCGATCAGCTTCCTGGTGAACGGCAAGCTCAAATATCGCGGATTTGTGGCCTGCTCAGGCCGCAAAAAGGCTTTCTTGATCGAGGAATTATACCAAGGCGATTGACGGCCGCCGCTTACTGAAGCGCCCGCCGCCGCAAATACGCCGGAGTATCCAAATCGTTGAGGTCTTCTTCTTCCTCTACCGGAGCAGGCGCCGGGGGAGGAACCGGATAACCCGTCGTTGCCCTGGGCGCCGCCGGCGGTTCGGGTTCGGGCGCAACCGGAGGCGCGGCCGCAGCACGCTCCGGCTCCATCTCGCTCAGCCAGAGCGTCTGAGCCGCTGCGGCAACCGGTTCCTCCTCCGGCTCCAATTCCCGCGCCGGCACACTCCGCTGCCGCGCGAAGCCGGTGGCGATCACGGTTACCTTCACCGAATCCTCCATCGCCTCGTTCAGCACAACCCCGAAGTTCACCTCGACGTCCTCGTTTTCCGTCGCCGCGCGGATCAACTCGCACGCTTCGTGGACATCGTGCAGTCCGAGCCGGCTGGAGCCTACGATATTCAAAAGCACGCTCTGCGCGCCCTTGATCCCGGCGCCCTCCAGCAGCGGGCAGCCGATCGCCTCTTTGGCCGCCTTGACAGCGGCGCCCTCGCCGGACGCCGTCGCCGTGCCCAGCAGCGCGCAGCCGGCACCGAACATCGTCGAGCGCACATCGGAAAAGTCGCGGTTGATGAAGCCGGGCGTGGTCATGATCTCGACGATATCGGAAACCGTGCGGCGCAGGAAGTCGTGTCCCATCCGGAACGCTTCCACGAGGCTCGTGCCCCGCGGCGCAAGCGTCAGCAGCCGGTCGTTCGACACGGTAATCACGGCGTCGACAATGGCCGCCAGTTCCTCCAGGCCCTTCTCGGCCTGGCGCCTGCGGCGCGCCCCCTCGAACGTGAACGGTTTGGTCGCAACCGCCATGGTCAAGGCGCCCATTTCCTTGCCGAGCGATGCGATTACCGGGGCCGCGCCGCTGCCCGTTCCGCCGCCCAGTCCCGCCGCGACAAACACCAGGTCCGCGCCCTCGAGAATCTCGCAGATCCGCTCCGTATCGTCGAGCGCGGCCTGCCGCCCGATGGACGGATCGGCCCCCGTCCCGCGCCCGTGCGTGATCTTACAGCCGATGGCAAGCTTGTTCTGCACCGGGCAAGCCTGCAAAGCCTGCACGTCCGTGTTCACGACGTAGAACTCGACGCCCTCCAGGCCGCCCTCCATCATGTGAGCCACCGCGTTGGAGCCGCCTCCTCCGACTCCGATCACCTTGATCTTCGCCGCGGTGTGTGTGTCGTCCTGCAACTCGTATTTCAAATTGCCAACGTTGGCGTCGAGCAAATCCATCTGTGCCTCCTGCTGCTATGCGCCCAGTACTTTAGCTAAGAACCCGCTGCTCCTCCGGTCCAGTTCCGCCCGCAGCTTCAGCCGGGCCGAATACATGGCCAGCCCGGCCGCCGCGGTCCATGCGGGGTCGTCGATTTCTCCCGGCCAGTCCATGATTCCCACCGGCAATCCGATGCGCGCCTGGCATTTCAGAACTTTTTCCGCGGCGTCGCACATCCCTTGCAGCCGCGCGCCGCCGCCGGTAAGCACGCACTCCATTAACATCTGCTCCAGGCCGATGCGCTTCAGTTCCTCCGCCACGAACTCGAACAGCTCCAGCGCGCGCGCTTCCAGAATCAAGTTCAGCTCGCGGCACGGCGCCTCGCGCGCGGGACGCCCCGGCGCCGCGGGCAGCTCGATCAGGCTGTTGTCCGCGCCAAGGCCCAGCAGGGCGCACCCGTACTGCTCCTTGATCCAGGCCGCGTCCTCGGGGTTCACGATCAGCCCGCGAGCCACGTCGCGAGTGAAATGGTCGCCGCAGATCGGAAGGCTGGAGGACAACAGCAATGCCTCGCCGTAATAAGCCGCCAAATCGGTGGAATGTGCGCCGATATCCACCACCACACTCCCCTCGCGCCGCTCTTCCGGCAGAATGGAGGCATAGGCCGCCGCCAGCGGCTCGAAGACCGTTTCCTCCACCACCAGGTGCGCCTCGTTCGCCGCGCCGACCAGCGCGTGGTGATCCTGCCGGGAGCCGGTCACCAGGTGAACGTACACCTCCAGCCGCGAACCGATCATCCCGCGCGGATTTCTGTGGCCGGGGCGGCCATCGACGGTGAAATCCTGCGGCGTCAGGTGCAGCACCATTTCGTCTTCCTGCAACTGCACGCGCGAGGCCCGTTCGATCACGCGGTTCACGTCGTTCTGATCGATTTGCCGCGGGAAGCCGATCTCGTATCCGCCGCGCCCGTTCGTTCCGCAAACGCTGCCGCCGATTCCGAACACCGCGGATCCGATCGGCGTCTGCGCCAGCGCCTCGGCTTCGCGCACAGCCCGCAGAATGGACTCCGAAACGGCCTTCTGATCGGCGATGCGCCCCTTGTACCAGCCCTGTGACGGCGCCGCGGCGTAGCCCAGCAGGCGCACCCGGGCATCCTCCATCAGCAGGATGACGCACCGCGTCCACTGGCTCCCGGCGTCCACACCGGCCGCAAGAACCGGTTTAGCGGGCATCGGAGCCTCCCGTGCCCACCACGGTGATGCGGTCGTCCAGCCGCAGATCGAACGTGCGCGCCCCGGGCAGCCTGCGGCTGATCTCCGGGTAATTGGCCAGAAACCTGGTCAGCCGGGGAAGATAGCGCTGGTTGCCCAGCATCAGCCGCACCGCACGTCCCTCCACGTTGTAGGTGACGATGAGATTCTCGGGATCGTCCGCATTGATTTCCGATATCTGGCCCGAATGGCTTTGTACCTCAGCGATCAGATCCATTGCCTGCTGCACGCGCTCCCGCCTTGCCTCGACCGGCTGCTGCCGCGTGAGGCCGTACAGCGCCGGAAGGTTGAAGCGCGCGCGCGGCGGCGGCGTCAGGATTATGCCCTCGCCGTCCACCAGCGCCGCCTCGTACCGCACCGTGCCGGAGGCGTCGCGCGATTGCGGCAGCATCGCGAATGCCACCGGAGTGCGCTCGTAGATCCTGACGTCCACCCGGTTTGGCCACCGGCGCGAGACGGACGCGTCGCGAACCCAATCGATCCGCATCAGCGCGCGGCGCCGTTCGGCCAGCGGCATCAGGTAGATGCTGCGCCCGAAATCCTCCGCGAACACCCCCACCACCTGCGCCTGCGGCGCGTAGCGTAATCCCGTGATCGACAGGTTCGGATGCGCCTCCGGGCTGCCCGTAAGGATGAAGTGCCCGTCGCTGGCCAGGAACTGGTCGATCCGGTAACCAGCCGCAATCACCGCCAGCGCGGCGATCGCCAGACTCGCCCAATACAGCCATTTCCGTGCGCGGCGGCCCCAGCTTTTCGGCGCCTCCGCTTTGCGCCGCGTTCGCGCCGCCGGCGCCGCCTCCGGCGCTCTTGCGGAGATCTCCTCGGAGTCCGCCACCTCGAGTTGTGCGCTCTGCCTGCGGCCCATGGTCTATGCTCCGCGAATGCGTTCCAGAAGGCGGTCTCCCGCCTGCCACACGTTACCCGCTCCCAGCGTCAGGACCAAATCGCCGGGCTTCGCCGCCGCCAGCGCGGCCTCGACCGCGCGCTCGATCGTTCCCACGTACTCCACCGACTTGTGCCCGAAGTCGCGGATCCGCGCCGCCAGTGCCTCGGCGCTCACACCTTCTATCGGCTTCTCGGACGCCGCGTAGATATCCAGCACGAACACCGAATCGGCCTGGTAAAAACACCGGGCGAACTCGTCCATCAGGTGGAGCGTGCGGCTGTAGCGGTGCGGCTGGAAGATGACGTGAATCTTGCCGTAATTGCACTGCCGCGCCGCGGCCAGCGTCGAGCGGATCTCGGTGGGATGATGGCCATAGTCGTCGACCACCGTGATGCCGCACGCCGTCCCGCGCTCCTGAAACCGGCGGTCCACGCCGGTGTAGGCGGCCAGACCCTCCCGAATCGCCTCCACGGGGACTTCCAGCTCCAGGCTCACCGCCGCGGCGGCGGCCGCATTCAGCACGTTGTGAGCGCCGGGCACCTGGAGCCGGAACTCACCGAGATCCGTGCCGCGGTTGCGCAGCCGGAAGGTGCTGGACAGATGCCTGTATTCGCAATCGCTCACCACCACGTCGGCCTGCGCCCGCGTGCCGTAGGTGATCGTTCGCCTCTTCACTTCCGGCAGAATCCGCTGCACGTTCTCGTCGTCCAGGCAAAGCACCGCAGCGCCGTAGAACGGCACCTTGTTCACGAATTCGACAAACGCCGCGCGGATTTCTTCGATCGAAGAGTAGTGATCCAGGTGCTCGCGGTCGATGTTCGTCACAATCGCCAGAATCGGCGAGAGCTTTAAAAACGAACCGTCGCTTTCGTCCGATTCCACCAGCAGGAAGTCGCTATTGCCGAGCCGCGCGTTCGAGCCGCCGATCGACTTCAGCCGGCCGCCCACCACCACGGTCGGGTCCTGCCCGCCGCGGCTCAGAATCGTCGCCAGCATCGAAGTCGTGGAGGTCTTGCCGTGGCTCCCGGCCACCGCGATGCCGTACTTCAGCCGCATCAGCTCGGCCAGCATTTCTCCGCGCGGGATCACCGGGATCTGGCGCCGCCGCGCCTCCAACACCTCCGGGTTGTCCTCGCTGATCGCGGAACTCACCACCACGGCCTTCGCCGCGCCGATGTTCTCCGCCGCGTGTCCTTCGTAAATCTTCGCCCCCAACTCCGCCAGGCGCTCGGTAATCGGCGTCCGCCTCAAGTCCGAACCGGTGATCGTGAAGCCGAGATCGAGCAGGATTTCGGCGATCCCGCTCATTCCGATCCCGCCGATGCCGGTGAAATGCAGATGTTGGGGTTTAAGAAACATTTTCTCCATGCCGCAACCGCGCGGCGAAAAAACATTTATCTAGGCCATTGTTTCGGCTTCGGCCGCGCATGTCAATTAAAATCTTCGGTCCGCCACTTCTTCGAGCAGGTCCGCCGCGCGCGCCGCGGCGCCCGGCCGCGCGAACCTTCGCGCCGCTTCGCCCATACGCTCCAGCAGGCGCCTTTCGGACGCCAGCCGCCGCACCTCCTCGAACAGCCTCTTGCCGTCGAACTCGGCGTCCCTCACCAGCCGCGCCGCGCCGGCAGCCGCCAGAATTTCGGCGTTCCGAAGCTGGTGGTCGTCGGCCGCGAACGGGAACGGCACCAGGATCGCCGGTTTTCCCGCCGCCGCCAGTTCCGCGCAAGCGCCCGCGCCGGAGCGGCAAATCACCAGGTCAGCCTCCGCGAACGCTGCCGGCATATCTTCGATGAACGGAACCACTTCGCCGTCGAGTCCCGTGCGGGCAAACTCAGAGGCCAGTTCGTCCCAGGCTTCGCGTCCCGTCTGGTGAATCAGGCGCACCGCGAAATCCGCCTCGCGAAACAGCGGCCAGCTCCCGCGCGCGGCCTGGTTCAGCGTGCGCGAGCCGCGGCTGCCGCCCGTTATCAAAACCGTAAGCACGGCGGACCGCCTCTTCGGCGGAATCGAAAAAAATTCCTCGCGCACCGGCAGGCCCGTCAGTTCCGACTTCCCTTCCGGGAACCAGCGCGCCGTCTCTTCGAAATTGACGAGCACGCGGGCGGCCACCCGCCCCATCCAGCGGTTCGTCATGCCGGGCGCCGCATTCGGCTCCATCAGCACCATGGGAATGCGCCGCGCCCAGGCCGCCAGCACAACCGGGCCCGCCACGTATCCGCCCATGCTGAATACCGCCGCCGGACGCCATCGCGCGAGCGAACGCATCATCGCCAGCGTGCCGGTTCCAAGCTGCCAGAGCGTTTTCACCCGCCGCGCCATTCCTACGCGCTTGAGTCCGCCGATGCGGATCCGCTCCAGCCGGAAACCCGCCGCCGGGACGAGTTTCGCCTCAATTCCTTCCGCCGTGCCGACAAAGAACGGCTCGTGCCCGCGCCGCTTCAATTCCTCGGCCACCGCCAGCGCGGGAATCACGTGCCCGCCCGTGCCGCCGCCGGCCATCAAAAACTTCATCCTGATTGCTCGCTCACGCTCAGCAGCATCCCAAGCAAGATCAGCGTGCTCAGCAGCGAACTGCCGCCGTAGCTGATCATCGGAAGCGGAATCCCCTTAGCCGGCGCCATATCCAGCACAACGCTCATGTTCATCAGCGCCTGTACCACGATGATCGACGTGACCCCAACCGCCAGGTAGCGGCCGAAATCGTCCTGGGTCGAGCGCGCCAGTTGCAGCCCTCTCCACAGAATCACCAGGTACAGCACGACCAGAGTGCCGCAGCCGAGCAGCCCCAGTTCCTCGCCGACTACAGCATAAATAAAATCCGTGTGCGCTTCGGGAAGGTAGAACAGCTTCTGCTTGCCGTCCATCAAGCCCTTTCCGATCAATCCGCCGCTGCCGACCGCGATCTTCGACTGCCGCACGTGGTAGCCCGGGTCGCGGTTGAACGACGATTGGCCCAGATAAGTCTTGACTTTCTCCCCCCAGGCGAACCGCTCCAGCGTCTTGTATTCGGGATCGAAAAAGCCGAACACGCGCACCATCCGGTACGGCTTCCAGGCCACCGCCGCTCCCACGCAGATGACTCCGATAATCAACGCCCTCCAGATGTACTTCTTCTCGAGGCCCGCCACGTAAAACACAACCGCGGCCGTGATCACCAAGACCGCGGCCGTCCCCAAATCCGCGATCACCACCGCCACCGCGAGCGGCACCACCGCCACCAGCGCCGGCAATAGCGTGTGGCGGTTGTTGATCGCCTTCGCCCGCAGCGCGACAAAGTACGCCAGAAACAGGATCAGCGCCGGCTTGGCAAACTCCGAAGGCTGTATCCCTACCGGACCCAGCCGCAGCCAGCGGTGCGCCCGGCTGTCGACGAAATAGACCACAACCAGCAGGAAGAGCACTACGCCGATGGAGGCGAAGGCGCAGGCCGGGGAATTCAACCGGCGGTAATCCAGGCGCATCAGCCCGATCATCACCGCCAGACCCAATACGGCCCAGGCCATCTGCCTCACGATGTAGTAACCCGAATACCCGAATTTCAGCTCCGCCACGACCGAGGAGGCGCTGTAGACCATCACCAGGCCGAAGCACACCAGCGCCAGGATGCAGCCGAACAACACCCAATCGGTCTTGACGCGCTGTGCCATAACTCAGGACGCCTTGCGCTCTTCCAGCCTCATCACCGTTTCCTTGAACACCCGCCCGCGGTGCTCGTAATTGTCGAACTGATCGAAACTGGCGCACGCGGGCGCAAGCAGCACCGTGTCGCCCGGCTCGGCCTCGCTCCAGGCTTCCCGGACGGCGGCTTCCAGCGTGCCCGCGAAGATCAGGCGCACGGAATCCCCCAAATGCTCGGCGATCTTCGGCGCCGCCGCCCCGATGAGCAGCGCCGCCCGAGCCTTCTCCCGCAGCAGCGGTTGCAGCACCGTGTAGTCGCTGCCCTTGTCCTTGCCGCCCAGTATGATCCACAGCCGCCCCGGAAACGCTTCGATCGATTTCACCGTGGCGTCGACGTTCGTGGCTTTCGAATCGTTGTAGAAATCGACGCCGCCAATCGTCCGCACGTACTCGATGCGATGCTCGACGCCGGGGAACGTCCGCACCGCCGCCGCGATCGCTTCCAGCGGCACGCCCGCCATGTGCGCCGCGCCCGCCGCCGCCAGCGTGTTCTCCACGTTGTGCCGCCCGCGCAGCGGAATGTCGGCGATCGCCATGAACGGCGCGCCGTCGCAGTACAGCCGCTCGAAATCGGCGTAGAAGCCGGGTGAGATGGCGCGCTTCGTCGAGAACCAAATCTTCTGCCCGCGGCTGCGCCGCCCGTACTCCACGCAGCTCGCATCGTCCGCGTTGAGCACCGCGAAATCGCCTTCCGTTTGCGTCTCGAACAGGCGCGCTTTGGCGTTTACGTAGTTCTCAAACGTGTGATGACGGTCCAGATGGTCCGGGGTGACGTTCAGGCAAACGGCGATGTCCGCGCGGAAGCACTCGATGGTTTCCAGTTGGAAGCTGGAGAGCTCGATTACGTTCCACTGCTCCGTGCGCGACGTGGCGATCATCGCCGTAACCGGCGTTCCGATGTTGCCGCCCACCTGCACCGGAATCCCGGACTCGCGCAGAATATGGCCCGTGAGCGCCGTCGTCGTAGTCTTGCCGTTCGCTCCGGTGATTCCGATTGTGCGGCCCTGAAGAAAGCCGGCCGTCAGCTCCACTTCTCCGAGCACGCGCGTGCCGCGCCGCCTGGCCGCTTCCAGCTCCGGCAAATCCGACGGCACGCCGGGCGAAATCACGATCGCATCGACCCCTTCAAACGCCGCGGCCGATTGCGGCTCGAACGGCACGCCGAGCCGCGCCAGCACCGTCCCGGCTTCGTTCAGCTCGCTCAACGGCTTGCTGTCGATCGCCCGCACCTTCGCGCCCCGGGACAGCAAAAACTCCACCACGGCCAGCCCTGACTGGCCCATCCCCACTACCGCGATATTTTTTTCTTGAAAGTCCAACTTCTTATCTCAACTTCAATGTCGTCAGCGCAAAGAGCGCCATGACGAGCCCGGCGATCCAGAATCGCACGATGATTTTGGATTCCGCCCACCCCAGCGCCTCGAAATGATGATGCAAAGGCGCCATCTTGAAAATTCGCTTGCCGCCCCGCAGCTTGTAACTCGCTACCTGGAGAATCACCGAAAGCGCCTCCAGCACGAAGACGCCTCCAATGAACAACAGCAAGATTTCCTGCTTGATCAGCACCGCGACCACCGCCAGGCTTCCGCCCAGCGCCAGCGACCCCACGTCGCCCATGAAAATCTCCGCCGGGTGCGCGTTATACCAGAGGAAGCCCAGGCACGCTCCAGTCATGGCGGCGCAAAAAATGGTGAGTTCGCCCGCGCCCGGCACCCGCACCAGGTCGAGATACCTGGCGAACTCGGCGTGGCCGCTGGTATAGGTCAGCGCCGTCATCGCCGCCGCTGCGACCACCATCAGCCCGATCGCGAGCCCGTCCAGCCCGTCCGTCAGGTTCACCCCGTTCGACATTCCCACGATCCACAGGATCAGAAACAGGAAGAAAAACGTAAACGCCAGCGGGTAGGTAAACGGGTTGCCGAGCAGCGGCTCGATCACCAGGCTCGGCCTGAACCACTTGAAAAACGGAACGTTCATCGACGTCGAGTAAGCTCCCTGCTCCCGCAGTATCAGTAGAAAACCGCCGATGATCAGCGCCACCACGCACTGCAACGCGAATTTCTTTCTCCCTGTGAGCCCTAAATTCCGCTTGTTTCTGATCTTCGTGTAATCGTCCCAAAAACCGATCGCGCCGAAGCTCAGAATGCCGAACAGCGCAATCCAGACATACGGATTGGCGAGGTTCGCCCACAGAAGCGTCGGCAGCACGATCGAAATCACGATCAGCACGCCGCCCATGGTCGGGGTCCCCGCCTTCTTCTGGTGCGATTTCGGCCCTTCCTCCCGGATATGCTGCCCGATCTGGAATTGCCGCAGCTTGCGGATCAGCCAGGGCCCCAGCACCAGGCAGAGAAACAGCGCCGTGAGACTGGCGAAGGCGGCGCGAAACGTGATGAACCGGAAGACCCGGAAGGGGCTGAAATATTGATAGAGCTGTTCGAACAGCAGCCAGTAAAACATCGATTACCTGTTATGCCGGGCTCCCGGCCCGCATTTAGGCACAGAACCTCTCCAACGCCTTCTCCACCTGGGTGCCGCGCGAACCTTTGAACAGCACCGCGTCGCCTTCCACGAGCAGTGTGCGCAGAAATTCGCCGGCGGCGCAGGGGTCCTCGAAAAAGAACGCGGCGCCGGCCGGCAAACCCGATCGAATGGCTTCATCGACCATCGTGCGAGCCGCGCCGCGAATCCCAACGAGCACATCAACCCCGCACGCGACGGCGTAGTTGCCTACATCGCGGTGCAAAGGCTCGGACCAGCGGCCGAGTTCGAGCATCTCCCCCAGCACGGCGATCCGCCGCCGCGCGGGTGTCTCCCGGAGCACATCCAACATCGCCCGGACGGCCTCCGGGTTGGAGTTATAGCAATCGTTCAAAATCGTGATCCCGGCATGCGTGAAGCGCTCTCCTCGCATCCTGCCCGGTGCGAGTTTCCGGACCGCTTCCACCAGACGTTCCGGCGCGATCCCGAATACCCCCGCCACGGCGATCCCGGCGAGCGTGTTCAGCAGGCCATGCCGGCCAATCAGACTACATTCGAAATCCGTTTGTCCCAGTCGAAATCGTATGCCGCCCGGCGTGTAGTCTACGTGCACCGGTTGCACATCAGCTCCGGGGGAAGTACCGAAGGTTACCACAGATCCGCGGTGAATTTCTTTAAATGCGGCGACTCGCGGATCGTCCGCGTTCAACACTGCCACCCCGTCCGGCGGAAGGGCTTCGATCAATTCGCGCTTGGCCAGCGCCACTTCCTCCACCGAGTTGAAAAACTCCGCGTGCGCGAACCCGACGTTCGTTACGACTCCGATATTCGGGCGGGCGATTCCCGCCAGCCGCCGGATCTCCCCGGCGTGATTCATCCCGATCTCCAGCACCGCGGCGCGCGCTTCGTCCGGAATCCGCAGGATCGACAGCGGCAGCCCGACGTGGTTGTTCAGGTTCCCCACTGTCTTGCCCACCGGCATTTCCGAGGCGAGCAGTTGCGCGATCACTTCCTTCGTCGTCGTTTTGCCCGCGCTGCCGGTAACCCCGACTACCTGGCCGCCCCACTGTGCCCGGGACCAGGAAGCCAGCGTCTCCAGCGCCGCCAGCGTGTCAGGAACCACGAGCAACTCACCTGAGGCAACCGGGTGGTCCACCACCGCGGCCACGGCGCCGCGCCGGAAAGCTTCCTCCACGAAAGCGTGCCCGTCGTGCTTCGGGCCGCGCAGAGCGAAGAACAGGTCGCCCGGCGAAAGGGTCCGGGAATCCACGCTCCAACCTTCCACCTGCGCGCCCGCGCACGCAGTCTTCAGCCCAAGCGCGCCTGCCACCTGCTCGAGCCGGAACTTCATCCGTGGTATCCCATCTCCTTCAGCGCCCGGCGCGCGACTTCTCGATCGTCAAACGGGATGGTGCGGTCCTTGAAAATCTGGTAGGTCTCGTGCCCTTTGCCCGCCAGGATCACGATATCGCCCGGTTCGGCCTGCGCCAGCGCGAACCGGATCGCTTTCTCCCTGTCCGGCTCCGCATGATACGGAACGTCGTGCCGGCACAGCCCTACCATGACGTCGTTCATGATCGCCAGCGGGTCCTCCGAGCGCGGATTGTCCGAGGTCAGCACGACGTAATCGCTCAGCGATCCGGCCACGCTGCCCATTACCGGGCGCTTGGTCCGGTCGCGGTCCCCGCCGCAGCCGAACAGCGTGATTACCCGCCGCGGATTCAAGGAGCGAGCCACCGAAATCACGTTCCGCAGCGCGTCGTCGGTGTGCGCGTAATCCACCGCCACCAAAAACGGCTGCCCCGCCTCCACCTTTTCAAAGCGCCCCGGCACCGCCCGGCACGCCGCGATGCCCCGCGCGATCGTCTCCGGCGCTATCCCCTCGGATTTCGCAGTCGTCCACGCCGCCAGAATGTTGTACACGTTCATGAGCCCCGGCAACGGCGAGCTCACCGGATAGCACTCCCCGCCGCAGCGGATCTCGAATCGCAGCCCGTCAAAGCCCGAGCTCACGTTCGCTGCCCGCACCTCGGCGTCCTCGCCCAGTCCGTACCGGAACACCCGGGTACCGGGGGCGACGGGAATCTCTCTGCTGTAGGGATCGTCCGCGTTCAGCACGGCTATCGCCGGCGGCGGCGCCCCGGCGCCCTCAAACAGCATGCGCTTGGCGGCGAAATAGTTCTCCATCGTCCCGTGGAAATCCAGGTGGTCCCGGCTCAGGTTGGTGAATACCGCCGTGTGGAACCGGATGCCGTAGACTCTGCCCAGGGCCAGCCCGTGCGAGGAAACCTCCATGGTGACGTGGCTCCCGCCGGCATCCCTCAGATCGGCGAACAGCTTGAACAGGTCCGCGGATTCCGGCGTCGTGTTCACCGCCGCCATGCTCCGCCCCGCGATGCGGCATTCGATAGTTCCCATCAGTGCGGTGGTTTTGCCCGCCTCCCGGAGCACCGAGTCCAGCAGATACGAGGTCGTCGTTTTTCCGTTCGTGCCGGTGATCCCTATGATCGAAAGCTGTTCGTCCGGGCAGCCGTAGAACACCCGCGAGGCCAATGCCAGCGCACGCCGGCCGTGCTTCACCTGAATCCACGGGCCCGCGAAACCCTCCGGCTTCGGCAATTCGCTCACCACCGCCACCGCGCCGCGCTCCAGCGCCTGGGCAGCGAACGCCCGGCCGTCCACGTTCTTGCCGCGAAACGCAAAGAACAGGTATCCCGGACCGGTCTTCCTGGAGTCATAGGCGATCCCGCGCACTTCCGTATCGGCCGGTATTTCCGGAAGGGCGGCCTCGGGCAGTACGTCTTGAATTTTCATTTGAAATACACCCGCACCCGCTCTCCCGGGCCGAGGGGGCTGCCCGCAGCGGGCAACTGGGCGCGCGCCACCCCGCTTCCAATCACCTCCACCGGCACACCGGCGGCAAAAGACTCCTCCAAGACCGCGCGGACGGTCTTGCCCTCGAAGCTCGGCACAACCGGACCAGCGGCCAGCATAAAGGTGGTTGCCTGCGGCGTCTCCGGCGCCGGCTCGGGCGCGGGCATGGCAGGCGCTGCGGAGATGTCATCGGGCGGCCGCGAAAGCGAGGCTATCGCCACGTCGATCGTCTCTTCCTCGGTGGCGGGCTCGGGCGCCGCAGTCTCGGGAACGTCGTAAGGCACGCCGAGCAGCCTCAGCGTCTCCATCGCAATCGCCTTGAACACCGGCGCCGCCACCACGCCGCCATACAGCCTCGTGCCGTTCAGCGTGACGGAAATAACCACCGCAGGGTTCGTTACTGGAGCGAATCCGACAAACGATCCGTTGTACAGGTGCGTGTAGCGCTTCGCGGTCCGGTCGAAAATCTGCGCCGACCCGGTCTTCCCCCCCGATGTATACCCGGGCAACCGCGCCGCCTTGCCCGTGCCATTGAGCACGACTCCCTCCATCATCCGCCGCATCGTGATCGCCGTTTCCGGTTTCAGAATGCGGCGGGGCGGCTCAACCGGTTCGGCCACCGGCTTCTCCCCGGGCTTCTGCCTCGCCAGGATCAACCGTGGCTTAACCAGCACACCGCCGTTGGCGATGACCGAACAGGCCTGTGCCAGTTGCACCGCGGTCGTGCTGATCTCGTGACCCATGGCGATTGACCCGATCGAAGTCTTGCCCCAATATTTCAGGTCTCTGACGGTGCCCGGCGATTCCGCCGGCAGCGGTAACCCCGTGCGCTTCCCGAACCCGAACCTGCGTATGTACTCCAGCAGGCGTTTCTCCCCAACTTTCAATCCTATCTGGATTGCGCCGATGTTGCTTGACTTCGCCAGAACTTCGGCCGCTGTGATCGTCCCGTAACCGCGGCTCGCCTCGTGAATCACGCGGCCATACATCCGGAATGTGCCGTTGCCGCAGTCGATCAGCGTGTCGGGGCGCAGGTTCGTGCTGTCCAGCGCCGCGGCTAATGTGATGATTTTAAATACCGATCCCGGCTCGAAGGGAATCGAAACGGGATGAGAGAACCGCGCCTGATAATCCTTGGGGGTCCGCGGCGGCTCGTTGGGGTCGAAGGGGGGCCACGACGCCATAGCGAGGATGTCGCCCTCGTAAGGGTTCATCACCACCACGCTTCCGCTCGCCGCGCGGTGCCGCTCGCAGGCGGCCGCCAGTTCGCGCTCGACGACGTACTGGATGCGCTCGTCGATGGTTAGCGTGATGTTGACCCCGGGCTCCGCGGCGTCGGTTGCCATGTGCTCAACGCCCCGCTGGAGGACGTCCGTCACCATCTTCACGCTGCCGGCACGGCCCGCCAGCACCTCGTCCATGCTCTGCTCCAGGCCGAGATTGCCGCGCTCCTGAAAATCCACCGTGCCGACAACATGGCTGGCCAAAGGCGCGCTCGGATAGTGGCGCTGGCTCTCCTTGCGGAATTCCACCCACTCGAGTTTCAAACTGCGCAACCGGTCGGACTCCTCCGGCGTGATCTTGCGCTTCACCCAGAGGAAGCCCGAGCCCCTCGCCTTCGCTCTTTCGATTTTTTCGAGCAACTCCTGGCGGTCCACGCCCAGAACCCGCGCCAGGATGTCGGAAGCCAGGACCGGGTCGGGTACGCGCAGCGGGTTGACGCAAACCGAATCTACGGGCACGCTCAGAGCGAGCGGATGACCGGAGCGGTCGAGGATCGCTCCCCGCGAGGCTTCTATACGGAAAGTGCGCTGTTGTTGCCGGTCGGCCAGCCGGCTGTAGGTTTCATGCGAGACAATTTGCAGGTAAACCAGGCGGCACAGGATCAAGACCGCCCAAAGCAGCCCGAGCAGCGCCAGCAGCAGCAGCCGGTTCGAAGGGGTACCGGCATGCACCTCTCCCGCAAACCCGTCTCGCCGCCATCCCCGCAAGCCAGCCTCCTCCCGTCGCCACCAAAGCCGCACCGCTCCCCTATCTCCCTAGCCGCCCCCCGCAGGTGCTGCACGGGCGGTTTGCGGCTTTCAACCCGTCATCTTCAAACTGCCGGAACATCTTGTACTTCTTGGCGCGGGCCGGGTATTTCCCTACCGGGAAGCTCTCCGCTTCTTCGCGCCCACGTTCAGGGCCACGGTGCTGTCCGCCTTCGGGCTGAGATAAACGATCCGGGTGGAATCTGGATCCAGCAGCCGCAGATCGCGCGCCAGTTCCTGAAGCCGCCGCGGGGTGAGCAGGGCCGCTTCTTCCAACTCCAGCCGCGCCCGCTCCTGGATCAGTCCCTCCCGCTGGCGCGCCAGCGAATGGATTTGATAACCGGCGATCATGCTCAGCGCGTCCGGCAGCATCAAGACCATCAGAAACATCGCCGCCGCCAGCGACGTCACCACCGCCCGCACGCACTTCCGGCGCGCCGCCGGGTCCGCCTCCCTCACCACCCGGCTGTTGTCCACTTTCTTGCAGTAAAGATAAACATCCTCGCAAGGCAGAGGACGCAGTTGATAGGGGTCCGGCTTCTGGTCCCAGTATTCACGCTGGACCGGGCCGGCCGCCGCCTCCCCCGGATACCTGAAATATGCCGCTATGGTCGCCATTACACTACCCTCCGCTCACCTGAACGTGCACTCGTTCCGCCTCAAATCATCTCCACGGCCCGCAATTTCGCGCTGCGCGAAGCCGGATTGGCCGCAACCTCTTCTGAACTTGGTGTCAGGACGTGCCTGGTCAGCAGCCGCCCCTTTCCCTGCCGGGCCAGCCGGCGAAAGCCCTCCTTCACCTGCCGGTCCTCCAGAGACATGAATGTGATCATCACGATGCGCCCGCCACTCGTAACCACTTCGGGAGCCGCCTCCAACAGCGCGTCCAACTCTTCCGCTTCCTGGTTCACGGCGCGGCGCAGGGCCATGAACGTCTGGGTCGCGGGGTGCAGCCTGCCCGTCCGGGGCGCGGCCCGTTCGACGATCGCCGCAAGTTGCAGCGTGTCGTGAACCGGCCGCGTGCGGACGATTGCTCTGGCTATTCTCCGCGCCCTCCTTTCTTCGCCGAGCTGATACAGCAGGTCGGCGAGCTCCTTTTCGTTCATGGTGTTTACCAGGTCGGCAGCCGTCGCCCCCTGGCTCCTGTCCATCCTCATATCCAAGGGCCCGGCCGCCGACAGCGAAAAACCCCGCTCCGGCTCGGTGAGCTGATACCGGCTCACACCGAGGTCCGCCAATAAACCGTCCACTTTCTCCACGCCGAACGCGGCAAGCGCCTGCTTCAGCTCCGAAAAACGCGCTTGCCGGAACCGGATCCGGTCCGCCCACTCCGCCGTGTTTTTCCTGGCCGCTTCGAGCGACTCGGCGTCGCGGTCGAGCGCAATCACAAATCCCGTATCCAGCCGTGAGGCGATCGCTCCGGTGTGCCCGCCCAGCCCGGCGGTCGCATCCACGTAGATGCCATCCGGCCGTATTGCCAGAAACTCGAGCGCCTCGTGTAGCATGACGGGGAAGTGCATACATTGCTACTTCAGACCCGCCTTTCTGAGAGCCGGCAAGGCCGCGGCGACAGACGCAGCCGCGCGCTCGAGCCGTTTCTCGTGCGCCGCCTCGCTGTACAGGTCGATGGCGCCGTTGTAGAACCGGAGGTTCACCTTTTGGTCTTCGATTTCGAGCTTCCTTCTCAGCGCCGGAGGCACGAGGATCCGCCCCTGTGCGTCCAAGCCGGACACCGCCCCCCACGTGTCGGCGATATAAGCGATATCCTCTGCCGCCTGAGGATCTTCCGTATACTCAGCCAGGATTCTGAGATTTTCCCGCCAGACTTCGATGGGATAAATTCTTCCTACGTTGCCGTCCAGGCTGGTGACGAAGAACTCCTGCTCGGCAAAGGTGCTGACATATTCCACAAACTCCTTGGGCAGGCGCACCCGGCCCTTGTCGTCGCAGCGCGACGAGTAAATGCCCAGTGGAGGGCGCACCGGTTTGACCTGAGCCTGGGAGTTCTCCACTTTCTGGCCACCTTTTGCCAGATTATACCACTTGCATTGTAGATTGCTCCGCCCCCGTTTTCAATAGGTTTCCCCTTGTTTTTCAAAAACTAAGCGAATATTTGTGCGAAGAAAAAGCGAAGTAGAACTATTGCCTTAGTACTTGCGGGCGATACCTGATTCCCGGACTCCGTAAGAACCGGCGAATGACTAAGGCGTCTCCCATCCCGCCGCCCCACCCGTAAATGATTAGCTATCTTTCATTTTGGATCGTTGCGTGCCTATGGGATTCCCCGAAAACACCCCCTTATGGCAAAAGGCAACGTTACGATTTACGTCGAGCGGTGTAAGGGCTGCGCGTTTTGCGTCGAGTTCTGTCCCACGAAAGTACTCGCCCTTTCCTCCGCCTTTAACTCCAAGGGCTACCATCCCCCCCACGTCGTAGCACCTGAAAAATGTAGCGGTTGCGATCTGTGCGGGATGTACTGCCCGGATTTTGCGATTTTCGGATGGAAGATTCCCGCAAGCGCAAAGGAGGCTGGCACGCATGCAGGCTGATCCCCGTGGCGTCTTGACCGGCGTTCATTTCATCGATGGCGACCATGCCTGCTGTGAGGGTGCTTTGGCTGCGGGTGCGCGATTTGCCGCAGGTTACCCCATCACACCCTCGACGGAAGTAGTCGAACGCTTCGCCGCCCGCATCCCGACGGTCGGGGGCACGTTCATCCAGATGGAGGACGAGCTGGCCGCCTCGATCGCCATTCTCGGCGCGGTCTGGGGCGGCGCTAAGGCCTTCACGGTGACCTCCGGCCCCGGCTTCTCGCTCATGATGGAGCACATCGGCTTCGCCGCCATGACCGAGACGCCGTGTGTGTTCGTCAACGTGCAGCGCGGCGGCCCCTCCACCGGCTTGCCCACGCTCCCCGCCCAGGCCGACATGATGCAGGCGCGCTGGGGCTCCCACGGCGACTATGAGATCATCGCCCTCTCGCCCAACTCGCCCCAGGAGTGCTTCGACCTCACCATCAAGGCATTCAACCTCGCCGAGCAGTACCGCACGCCCGTCATGTTCATGATGGACGAATGCGTCGGGCACATGACCGAAAAGGTGGTCATCCCCCGGCCGGAGGACATCGAGATCTACCCCCGGCGCCTCACGCGGAAGCCTCCCTCCGAGTACAAGCCTTATGAGCCGGCCGAAGACCTCGTGCCGGAGATGGCGCACGCGGGCAATGGCTACCGCTTTCACGTCACTGGCCTGACCCACGACGAGCGAGGCTACCCGGCGATGAACGCCGCCACGCAGGACCGCCTGGTCCGCCGCCTCAAGGAGAAAATCCGTGCCGCCGAGGACCGGCTCACCTTCGTCGACGAGGATGGCGTCGAGGACGCGCAGGTCATTGTGGTTTCTTACGGCATCACGTCGCGGGTGGCCGAGCGTGCCATCGAAATGGCGCGGCAGAAGGGGGTCAAGACCGGCCGGTGCCGCCTCATTGGCATCTGGCCGTTTCCGGAAAAGCGCATACGCGCCCTCGCGCAGCGCGCCCGGGCTTTCGTGGTCCCGGAAATCAACCTCGGCCAGATTGCCCGCGAGGTGGAACGCGCCGCCGGCGGGCACGCCCGTACGATTTCCGTTACCCACGCAGGCGGTGGGGTCCATCGCCCCGAAGATATTTTTGAAGCGATTATGGAGGCAGCACGATGAGCGCCTTGCTGGAAGTCACGAACCCGGAAGTCACGAACCCGGTGGAGCCGTTTCTGAGAATGGAGCGCATCCCGCACATCTGGTGCCCGGGATGCGGCATCGGCACCACGGTGAACTGCTTCACCCGCGCGCTGATCGAATCGAAGGTCGATCTCGACCGCGTGGCGATCGTCTCGGGCATCGGCTGCTCCGGCCGCGTCGCCGGCTACCTCCGGCTGGACTCCTTCCATACCACGCACGGCCGCGCGATCCCGTTTGCCACCGGCCTCAAGCTGGCGAACCCTTCTCTCAACGTGGTGGTCTACTCGGGAGACGGAGATTTGTTCGCCATCGGCGGCAATCACCTGATCCACGCCGCGCGCCGCAATCTCGACATCAAGGTGATCTGCATCAACAACCTGATCTACGCCATGACCGGCGGGCAGACGGCGCCCACCACGCCCGGCGAGGCCATCACCACCACCGCTCCTTACGGGTGCTACGAGCCCGCTTTCAACCTGTGCGCGCTGGCCGATTCGGCCGGAGCGTCCTACGTTGCGCGCTGGACGACGTACCACGTCCGCCAGCTCACCAAGTCGATGTCTGAGGTCATGCGCAAGCGCGGCTTCTGCTTTATCGAGATCATCTCGCCCTGCCCGACCCTTTATCAGCGGCGGAACAAGATGGGCGACGGCCTGGATACGATGAAGTATTACAAGCAGAAGAGCAAAGTGCGCCACGGCGCTCCAACCAGCGAGCTCGCGATCACCAAGGACGGCGAAATCGTGGTGGGCAAGTTTGTGGACCGCGACCGCCCGGACTACCTGGAACTCATGCGCAGCCGCTTGTCGGAACAGCTCGGCGACCGCTACGTCGAAACGGAGAACCTCGTATGCAGCTAACCGAAATCCGCACCGCCGGCTTCGGCGGCCAGGGCGTGATTCTCTCGGCCATGATCATCGGTAAGGCCGCTTCCATTTACGAGGACAGGCACGCCACCCTCACACAAAGCTTCGGACCCGAGGCTCGGGGCGGCGCTTCGAGCGCCCAGGTGGTGCTCTCCGACCGGCCCATTGCCTACCCGTACGTGACGGCGCCCGACGTCCTCATCGTGATGTCGCAGGAAGCCTACACCCGTTTCGCGCCCGAGTTGAAAGACAACGGCATTCTGATCGTTGAGGAAGACCTGGTGCGGATTTCCCAACTGAAGCCGACTGTCCGTGTTTACGGCGTTCCGGCCACGCGTCTGGCCGAGGAACTCGGCAGGCGGATGGTACTGAATGTCGTGATGGTGGGCTTCTTCGCTGCGGTCACCGGGCTGGTTTCGCCCGATGCTCTCCGGCGCGCAGTCGTGGATTCCGTGCCCCCGGCCACCCGCGATCTCAATCTTCGCGCCTTCGACAAAGGCTATGAGTACGGGCTCGCAAAAGTCTCCACCCCGGTCGAGGAGACCGAGCAAGCGTCGATGGAACTCGAATAGCCGCGGCTACACCGCCATGGTTGTGCGGCGCGCGAACGGCACGATCGACGGATGCACGAGACGTTCAAAGTCCGCAAAATGCATGTGGATGACGTCCCTGTGCGTACCGGCATTGAACGTGATCATGTCCTCGCCCGCCAGCCTGCTGTCCACGTAAACGGGCAGCCCGAACAGGTTGCCGAACGGCGGCATCGCTCCGAGTTCGCAGGTGGGGAACAGGTCTTTCAATTCCGCCTCGGTCGCCAGCCTGAGGCGTGACAGCCCCAGGTCGAGCCGCAACTGTTCCAGGTCCACCACGCAATCGCCCGGCAGCACCGCCATCCCGTAGCCTTGCTCGCTCAGGAAAATAACGGTTTTGGCCACCTCGCGCGCGGGTACGCACTCGGCCATGGCAACTTCCCGCGCGGTATAAGCCAGGGGATGAATCGTGTGGGTGTATTCTACCCCGTTCTGATCCAAGAACTCGCGAAGATTTGCGAGAACAGGCATGGGGTCCTCCTTCTCAGACTGCGCCCTTGAGGAAGTCCACCCCGAATGTACTGCAAAAGCAGGGCACAGACAAGGGTTTCTGCGGGCCTCCGGATGCGCGCAGGCCCGCCACGGTCTACCCCTTGCCCAGTCCGATCAGGATGATCCCGGCTACGATCAGCGCCAGCCCCAGGCACTTGTTCTTCGTCAGCCGTTCCTTGAGGAAGATCACCGACCACAGCAGCGTCCAGATGTAGCTCAGCGACACCAGCGGATACAGGACGCTCAGCTCGCCCCGCCGCACGCCCACCACATACGCCAGCGAGGAGGCACAGAACAGCGCCACGCCCAGAATCAGGCGCCGGTTGAAGATCAAATACCGCATGCCCATGTGCAGCTTGCCGGCGCCGGACTTCAAGAACAGCGCTCCGAACGATCCGATGAACGAAGCGATCGCCACCAGGACGATGGATTGAATCGGCGTCGTCGCCGCTTGCGCCGTCATCTTTCTCCGTCCCTTCCCAGCACCGCGACGCCGGCTACGATGACCATGATGCCGAGGAACTTAGGCAGGTTCACCGTCTCCCCGAACAGCCAGACCGACAGCGCGGCCACCCAGACGTAAGTCAGCGAGATGATCGGATACAGCAGCGAGAGTTCTTCGTCCCGGAGAGCGAAAACGAAGACAACCGTCATCAGCCCGTAAAGCATGTATCCGCCGATCAGGTTCGGGCTGGTCGCCATCGCCCACAGATTCGCCCAGATGCCGGACAGCGTCGTCCAGGGCGCGCCCACGGCGGACGCTTTCGCTCCCGTCTTAATCAGAACCTGGCCCGCCGCTCCCAGCAATGTGCAAAGGAACACCAGTCCGACCGACTGGCGCCGGCTCAGGGCCTTCTTGGGCATAGTGGTTGGGGGTGGTGCAGCAGCGCGCAATTCTCCTCCCGGATGTTACCACATTAATCATAGCGTGACCGGCTGTTCTCTGGCCCTACGCGGGAATTCCGGCCCGGAAATTTACGTTCAACTAATAGCTGCTTCGGTTGCGTTATGGCTGCTTCGGTTGCGGCTCGGTCTCGGCTGCGGTCCCTGAAGGCTCGGGCAGAAACGTAACCTCACCCTCCCGGCATTCCCCCACCTGCACCAGAAAGCTCGCCACCCGCTCCCATTGCTTCGCGGTTTGCTTCTCGACCACGTACGACTTCGAAGCCGCGTCCGCGCGCAAGCGATATACCGAGGCCGCCTCGGTTTTCTTCCTCGGGATCGGGCGGCTGCTCGTCTCGCGGACGGCCCAGCTCTCCCCACCGTTCGTCGTTTCGAGCACGGCGTAGCGATCGCCTTCCTCGCCCGCCTGCATCTGGTCGATCCACATCGTGCCGTGCGTCTTGGAATCGAAGTGGTAGTGCTCGATCAAAGCCACCCGGCTCTCGCTAAACACGGGCCGCGCGCGCCAGGTCTTTCCCCCGTCGCGCGTCAGCAGCAGAAAGGGATCGCGCGGGAGCGCTCCAAGCACCTGGCCGGCAATCCAACCCGACTCCAGGTCGAAAAACTGCACCTGCTCCAGTCCGCCGCCGCGAATGCGCTCGTGCGGCTCCACCCACGTTTTGCCTCCGTCGTCGCTCGACAGCAGGACCGAAAAGAGCGTGGTGGCGTCTGTGTGCAGGTTTCCGGAGAGCACGATCCTCAAACCCGAAAAACCCAACCCCGATAATTCGAGGTAAACCGGGCAAGGATGCTCGGCGGGACAGGTCAGTCCGAAGCTGCGCACGTCCTCCTGGGTGCAGGAGAACGGAAGCCGGATGGGCGCCCCCGTGTTTGTCAGTCTGGGCGGCTCGCTGGCCGCGGGCGGTTCACTAACCGCAGGCGTCTGCGCTCCCAGGGCGGCGGCGGTCAACAGGCAGCAGGCGAGCTTCAGGCCCGTCATGGCAATCACTCACGATTGTATCCGGATGCGGCGGCCCGTGATAAAATCCCAGTCACCGATGAGGGAGTGGCTGAGCAGGCTGCGTCCGAGGCGACCGGGGCCATTGATGGGCGCCCCACCGGTCCGGCGCCCCAAGTCCTACTCCGCCCGCAGTGGCTACGTCTACGTATACCAGTACGAGGGATACCGCCAGAGGGGCCCGGAAAAGGCCACTGAGTACGTCTTTCAGATCTCTGCCGACCGCAAGACGGTCGACTACGTTTCGGTGTTTTTGCCCCCATCGGCCACCACCGCGTGGGAGGACGCGCATTACCGCCTCGGCGCCAACGAGCGCTATGCCATAGCGAAAATGGCGCTCTTCCAGGCCTTCGACGAGCGCGAGAACCCGCAGCTCATGCGGCAGGCCATTATCGTCCGCCGCGCCGACGCCGAAAGCATCCTGGACACCCTCGGTTTGGGATGAACCCCGGCCGCGGTGTTACCCAAGCGCCTGGAAAAGCGTCCTTTAAGTGCGCTAACATGCGCTAACAGAAGATCCGGTCATGTCCGAGTCGCCCATCCCTCCGCAGCTTGAGCCGATGTCGCGGCGCCCGTTCTCTTTCTATCCGCCCATTCTCAATATCGAGCACAACGAATGGCGGTTTAAGAAGGCCACCTGGTCGGAAGTTCTTGTGGCGAACGCCAAGAGCGATTTGGAGATCTGGATCCCCCGGCGGCTGCTGGGCGAAATTTCCAGCGTCGATGAGCCGATTATGATCGTGGGCCTGACCAGGGAACTGGAGTACCGGGCCGGCAGTGTGTGGCCGCACGAGCGCCGCGTTATCCAAATGCCGCCGCCGCCCATGAGAGAAGCGCCCCGGCCGGAGCAGGCGCCCGCTCCCCCCGAATCGCGTCCTCTATCGGCCATCCGCGGAAGAACCGACAAGACGGAATCGCGCGTCAGCCGGCTCATTGCCATGCTGCTTGGCGGGGTAGCGGTCGTACTCGCCTTCCTGCTCTTCATCATCCACGGCGGCGCTTTTCGGACGGTGAAATTCACCGCGACGGACCAGGATTTCCTCATGCTCTCGCGCACCGACGACTACTTCTCCGTCGTGCGCAAACTGGGTCCGCCCGGCGAGGACCGCTGGCGCGAGAAGAGCGGAGAGCTGCAATACCGCGCCCTATGGTACCCCGAGCGCTCCTACTACATCATTCTGCTCGGCACTGACCGCAACGACGCCCGCTACATCGGAGCCCTCGACCGCAACTGGCGCGTGATTCATTACGTGGACCTCCCCAACGGAGGCACTACCGCCTCCCTGATGCGCGGCTTGCAGAAGTTCTGACCGCGCCGCAGCCGCTCCGTCTGGCCCCGTCTTTTTAAAAAGCCGCACTGGCTCCTCTGTGCTTTAATAGGAAACAGCCCCTCAGAGCGGGTTATTGCAGCAGAAATTCACTACAGAGGAGCTTATGTCCAAACACGGAGCCGTTGAACAGCAGCTATCTTTGTATCCGCCCCCCGAAGACTTCGTGCGGCGGGCGCACGTGCAGGGGATGAACGCCTACCGGGAACTTTACGCGCGCGCCGAAAAGCAGCCCGAAGAATTCTGGGGCGAGGTGGCGGAGCGCGAGCTGTTCTGGTTCGAAAAGTGGCGCCATGTGTTCGAATGGGACCCGCCGTTCGCCAAGTGGTTCACCGGCGGGAAGATCAACGCCTCCTACAACTGCCTGGACCGCCATCTCGCCACGCGGCGGCGGAATAAGATCGCCATCATTTGGGAGGGCGAGCCGGGCGACCAACGGATGATTTCCTACTTCGAGCTGCACCGGCTCGTGTGCCGCTTTGCCAATGTGCTCAAATCGCGAGGCTGGAAAACCGGCGACCGCGCGATCATCTACATGCCAATGGTTCCGGAGTTGGCCGTCGCGATGCTGGCCTGCGCGCGCCTCGGTATCACGCACAGCGTCGTCTTCGGTGGCTTCTCGGCGGAGGCGCTTAAGGCGCGCGTGCAGGACCTCGAGGCCGGACTCGTCATCACCGCCGACGGCGGGTGGCGGCGCGGCCGCGAAATCCGGCTGAAGGCCACCGTGGATGAGGCGCTCGCCGAGTGCCCCACGGTGCGCGACGTGATTGTTTACCGCCGCACCGGCGGGCAGGTTTCCATGCAGGAAGGCCGCGACTTCTGGTGGCACGAACTCGATGAGGGCGCGAGCGAAGTCTGCCCGGCCGTCCCGCTCGATGCCGAGCATCCGCTCTACGTCCTCTACACCTCGGGAACCACCGGTAAACCCAAAGGCATTCTGCACACAACCGGCGGCTACCTCACTCAGTGTGCCGCCACCATGAAGTGGGTCTTCGACCTGCGCGAGGAGGACACCTACTGGTGTACCGCCGATATCGGCTGGGTCACTGGCCACAGCTACATCGTTTACGGCCCCCTGGCCGCCGGCGCGACCTCCGTGGTCTACGAGGGCGCCCCTGACTTCCCGCAATACGACCGCTTCTGGCGCATCGTCGAAAAGTACGGCGTTTCGATTTTCTACACCTCGCCCACCGCCATCCGGGCGCTCCTCCGGCAGGGCGACAAGTGGCCCGAGATGCACGATCTTTCCACCCTGCGTTTGCTGGGCTCGGTCGGGGAGCCGATCAATCCCGCTGCCTGGGAGTGGTATCACCGCGTCATCGGGAAAGGACGCTGCCCCATCGTGGACACCTGGTGGCAGACCGAGACGGGCGCGATCATGATCTCGCCCATGCCCGGAGCCACGCCGCTCAAGCCGGGCTCGGCTTCCTTCCCTCTGCCCGGAGTCATTGCTGACGTGGTGGATATGAACGGCGATCCCGTCGGGCCGGATAAGGAAGGGTTCCTCGTAATCAAACGCCCCTGGCCCGCCATGCTGCGCACCATCTGGCGCGATCCCGAGCGCTACAAGAGCCAGTACTGGAACAGGGTGCCGGGCGTGTATTTCACCGGCGATGCCGCCCGGCGCGACAGCAACGGCTATTTCACCGTGCTCGGGCGCGTCGACGACGTGATGAACGTCAGCGGCCACCGGCTGAGCACGATGGAAATCGAATCCGCGCTCGTAAGACACCCCTCCGTGGCCGAGGCGGCAGTGGTCGGCCGCCCCGATGAGGTGACCGGCCAGGCGGTGTGCGCCTTCATCACGCTCAAGAAGGGCAACTGGGACCACAAGAAGCTTAGCGACGAGCTGCGGCAATGGGTGGCGCACGAGATCGGCGCCTTTGCCAGACCGGCCGAGATTCGATTCGCCGAAGCCTTGCCCAAAACCCGGAGCGGCAAGATCATGCGGCGGCTGCTGCGCGAAATCGTGACCACGCGCGCCGTCACCGGCGACGTGACCACTTTGGAAGACATGGCGGTTATAGGCCGCCTGGCCGAGCAGCGCGGCGAAGAAGAATAGGCCGGCGCAGGCGTTCGGGCCTCAGACGACCGGCGCCAGCGCCCCGGCTTCAAAGAAAAATCGAACCTTCGAGATACAGTACGGCTTGGCCGGAGATGCTCACCCTGTCTCCCTGCAGCTCGCACCAAAGTTCGCCGCCCCGCGGGGACACCTGAAGCGCTTGTAAGCTCGTCTTGCCCAGGCGGTCCGCCCAGTAGGGAACCAGCGTGCAGTGCGCCGAGCCCGTCACTGGATCTTCCGGAATGCCGCTTCGGGGTGCGAAGAAGCGCGAAACAAAATCGGCCTGCCTGCCCGGAGCGGTGACGATCGTGGCGAAGCAGTCGATCTGCGCCAGCGCGTGCAGGTCGGGCGCCAGCGTCCGGACTTCGTCCTCGGAATCGTAAACGGCCATGTAATCGCGCGCAAGGTACAGCTCGCGTGGCGCTTTTCCCAGCGCTCTCTCCAGCGCGGCATTGGGCTCGCATCGCTGCGCTGGGCGGGCCGGAAAATCCATCGCGAGCAGGTCCCCGTTCCGGCGTACGCGCAGTTCTCCGCTGCGCGTTTGAAACCGGATCACCCCGGCCTCCCGGTCGAGGTATTCGAAAATCACGAACGCCGAGGCGAGTGTGGCGTGGCCGCAGAGATCCACTTCGCACGTGGGCGTAAACCACCGAAGCTCGTAGCTCTTCCCCGAGCGCACGAGGAAAGCGGTCTCCGAAAGGTTGTTTTCGGCCGCAATCGCCTGCATCCGCTCATCTTCGAGCCAGCCCTCCAGAAGACACACCGCCGCCGGATTTCCTGCAAACAAACGGCTGGTGAAAGCATCTACTTGGAATAGAGGGATTCTCACGGTTTTCCCAGTATAGTTTGGCCGGGACAACCGGGAACCCGCTTTGTAGGAGGGACAGGTGAAACGAAATCTTTTGACGGCCGCGCTGGTGTTTGCCCTGGCCGCCCACGCCCAGTTGAAGCCGCCGGCTCTGAAATTGAAAGTGGGCGATATGGCTCCCGATTTCTCCTTGCGCTCCACCACGGGCCAGGAAGTCAGGCTGTCGGATTTTCGCGGCAAGCGCAACGTCGTTCTGGCATTCTTCCCCGCAGCCTTCACCGGCGGTTGCACGAAGGAAGTGAATGGATACCAGGCTGGTATTCAGAAGTTTGCGAACATGGATACAGAGGTCTTCGCGATCAGCACGGATAATCTCCCCACGCTCAGGCACTGGGCGGAGGAACAGAAACTCAGCTATCCGCTGCTCAGCGACTTCATGAGGAACGTTTCCGCGCAATACGGCGTGCTGATCCCGGAGGCTGGTTTGGCTTACCGCACCACGTTCGTGATCGATAAGGAGGGGCGCATCCGCCACATCGAACAAGGCAACAGCGCTATCGATCCTACAGGCGCCGAGCTGGCCTGCAGCCGCCTGCGCTGAAGGGCTTACGCGCAGAAGCTGAAGGGCTTACGAGCAGAAAAAGAAAAGAGGACCGCCTTCTCGCATCCCCTTAACCAACATGCCGTGCAATGCGTTTGTTTTCAGCCAGGCTGAAATTGCACGGACCGGCGGTCCTCACCCCGTTTTCATACAGGGTTAGCGCGCGCCGCGGCGGTTCCCAGCGCCTGGTATCCGGCGCGCGCCTTCTCCCAGTTTTCCTTCCAGTGGCGCCACGCCAGGCTGACCACCCGGAAGACCTCGGTTGCGTCGAAGGGCTTCATCAGCAGGTCGTACGCGCCCATGCTGAGCACCTCCGCCCAGAGGATATCGTCGGCAAGCCGGGAAGTTACGATCAGCACGGGACCGTCGGGCATCGAGACCACATCCGCCAGCATCCCCTTCCAGTCGCCATCGGGAAGGCTCTCCTCGCAGAGTACGACCGCCACCATGCTGCTGCTCATCACATCCAGCGCTTCGCGGCTGGACCGCACTGCCTGGACCTTCAACGTGGAGTTCCGGAACGCCTGTTCGAGGAAAACGTGGTCGCCCTCGAACGGGCTCACGCAGAGAACCGTAGCGGATTCGCTGGCCGGTATACGGGATGCCCTATGATTCCCAGTTGCCATTCTTAAACTTCCCGCTTGGAATAATAAAAATGCTTCGCAGCTTCGCATTAAGAATGAGCAATCCCGGTGCCATCGTTATCCTACTGAGGCCAGATGAAACCGTGTAAGAATCGTGGTTTGAGATCGTGTATTTTCTTCAGGGGAGGGCAAAAATTTTTCCCTTTGATTGTCCGCTAATCTCAAACCCGCACCTGCTCACCATCCTTTCCCATTTCTGGCCGAGCCGGCTGGATGTGAGCCGGTTTCCCGTGGAGCGCAGGCTCTTTCCCACCGAGCCCGGCGTCAGCGTTCTGGTCGAAACGCAGCACCCGCAGGGATCGCCGGCAGGCGAAGTAGTGCTCGTGCACGGGCTCGAAAGCTCCAGCGCTGCGGGATACATGAAAAGCTCCGCGCAGGCCGTGCTGGAGGCGGGCTTTTCAGCTCACCGGTTTAATCTTCGCAGTTGCGGCGGGGCGCCGTCGAAAACGGGATACCACTCCGGACTCACCAGCGACCTACTGGCCTATCTGCGTTTCCTTCGCTCGGAAACGCGCGCTCCCATTTTCCTCGTTGGCTTTTCCCTCGGCGGCAATGTCTCCCTGAAGCTCGCGGGAGAACTGGGCGGCGAGGGCCGCGAGTTGCTTGCCGGCGTGTGCGCCGTTTCCACCCCGATCGACCTGTCCGCCTGCGTACGGCGCCTGGAACACCCGAGTAATTTCATCTATCATCGCCGTTTTGTCCTGCGGCTCAAGCGAAGAATCCGCCGCCTCTCTCCAGAGATTCAGGGCCTCAACTCCATCAAGACCGTTCGCGAGTTCGACGACCGTATTACAGCTCCCGCCTTCGGCTTCCGTGACGCGGAACATTACTACACCACGCAGTCCTGCTGGCAATTCTTCGATGAAATCCGGGTGCCCGCTCTCCTGATTCAGGCAAAAGACGATCCTGTAATCCCCTTCGCGGTCTTCGAGCGTCCCGGCCTCTTTCGAAACCCCAACATCCGCCTGCTCGCTTCCGAACACGGCGGTCATCTCGGTTTCCTCTCCCGCCGCCGCCCGCGCTTCTGGCTGGGGTCCGCCCTTGTCGAATGGATGCGTTCTCTCTCGAATACCCCGTCCCGCGCCTCCCGGCAGCCATGCGCCGCATTGACCTCAATGCCTTGCCCCACTCATACTCGGAATAGCGGGAAGGCGACAGGGGAGGTGCTTATGGACCACATTTCGGAAGACGAGTTGGATCGCTACGCCGCGCGCTCGCTGCCGGCAGCCCGAACCGCCGCAGTCGAGGAGCACCTCCTCATCTGCGAATTCTGCCAGGACCGCCTCGATCTCACCGAGGAATTCATCGCCGCCCTTCGCGCAGCCGTTCAACAGCGGCGCCGTGCCGCGAAAAAGAAGGATAGCTGACCAGCAAGTTTACAGAGGAGCAGCCTGGGTTGGGATATGCTGATATGCCATGAGACATCTCGGCATTACAATAGCCCTCACAGCCCTCTTAACTCTGTCAGCATGCCAGTCGCGGCCGCGCGTTACGGTTTCCGACTTTGCCGGCCGCTGGGACATGACCGTCACCACCGCCGATGAAACCTATCCAAGCTGGATGGAAGTGGTCCAAAAAGATGGCGAGCTGTCCGTGCGCGCCCAGGAGCGTACCGGAAACGTGCATCCTGTCGCGGCCGCGAACCTCGAAGGCTCGAGCCTCATAGTCACAGTCTCGGACGCCGTTCCCGCTCGGCCCGCGGAAGAAGGCCGCCCTGCCTCTCCCGCCCGGCCCGCTCTTATCTGGGAGTTGAGCCTCGAAAACGGCAAGCTCACCGGCGTTCAGAAACGCGGCGATGAGAGCGCGCAGATCGCCGGCGTTCGCGCCCCGGACTTGAAACGACCCGCTCCCAAGGAATGGACCGAGCCCGAACCCCTGTTCAACGGCAAGGATCTCACCGGATGGGAACCGCTCGCGAACACACCGGACACCAGAGAACTCCCATTCCGCTGGACAGCCCAGAACGGCGAGCTCGTAAACGAAGCGAAAGGCCCCAACATCCGCACCACACGCACCTTCGACGACTTCAAGCTTCACATCGAATACTTCTGTCCTCCGGGTGAAAACAGCGGCATCTATCTTCGCGGCCGCTACGAAGTGCAGGTTACCGCCCCGCCCTCGGAGCGCCGTACCCCTCGCCCCTCCTCACGCCCTGCGGGCGGATACAGAAACCCCTACGGCACCGTGGGCTGCATCTACGGTTTCCTCGGACCGTCCACTCCGCCGGCCTTCCAACCCGACTGGCAGACCTTTGACATCACTCTCGTCGGGCGAATGGTGACGGTGGTTTTCAACGGCGTCACCCTCATCGATAACCAGGAGATCCCGGGCATCACGGGCGGCGCTATCGACAGCAACGAAGCCGAACCAGGCCCGATTTATCTGCAAGGCGACCACCGCGGCGGAATCCGCTACCGCAACATCACCATTTCTGTCCCGAAGCTCTAATCCCTCCTGAGGCTCGAATTTTTTGGTGGAGTGGACTGGTTGCTTAGCCGCTCCGCCTGTATAATGATTGAGTCACTCAGGAGGTGAGCTGATGGGCCTCAATCCCGCCATCACCAGGCGCGAGTCCCTTAAGAGGACCGCATCCGCGTTTATGATCCTCCCTGCCGGCCTCGCTCGCGGCTACGCTGCTAACCAGAAGTTGAATCTCGGCATCATCGGCCTCGCAGGCCAGGGACAGCGCGACGCCAAAGCCTTGCAGGCCCTGGGCGAAAACATCGCTGCGCTCTGCGACCCCGATACCGAAATGCTCGAGTTGCGCGCCCCCGATTACCCAAAGGCGAAACACTACACCGACTTCAGGAGAATGATCGAGCGCGAGAAGCTCGACGGCGTTGTCGTGGCCACGCCCGATCACAATCACGCTTATATCAGCGTCTGGGCCATGAAGCACGGGCTGCATGTCTACTGTCAGAAGCCTCTGACCCAGACCGTGTACGAGGCCAGGGTGATGGCGCAGGTCGCCGCTGAGACCAAGGTCATCACGCAGATGGGCACTTCCAGCGCCTCCGAGGCCCGCACCATGCGGACTGTCGAGTTCATCCGCTCCGGCGCTCTCGGGGAAATCAAGGAAATCCATGTTGCGACCGACCGTCCCATCTGGCCCCAGGGCTACGACCGAGTGCCCGGCGAGGATCCCGTCCCCCGCACGCTTGACTGGGATCTCTGGCTTGCCCCTGCTCTCCCGCGACCCTACCGCGCCAAGTACCCGGACGGCCATCCCGTCTACAATCCCCCGCCCGAAAAACGCCACCAGTCCGACTTCAAGGATGCCGGGCTGACCCCCGTTCCCCCGCTCGGCGTCTTCTACCATCCTTTCGTCTGGCGCGGCTTCACCGAGTTCGGCAGCGGTGCTCTCGGCGACATCGCGCCGCACAGCATGAACGTCATCTTCTGGGCGCTCGATCTCGGCGCGCCCTCCGCCGTCGAGGTCGTCGATACCAGCGGCATGAGAGGCGAGATGTTCCCGGACTGGACGATCATGCGCTTCGAGTGGCCCGCCCGCGGCGTCCATCCGCCGCTCAAAGTTTACTGGTACGACGGAGGCAAGCGCCCGCCTGCCGAGATCGCCGGCGCCGGGCCCCGCGAGCCCCCGCCTCCCGGAGCTCCCCCGGGCCTCGGTGCCGGACTGATCTGGATCGGCGAGAAAGGCAGCCTGCCGCAGGGCCGCGGGCCGTTCCTCGGCCGCAAGCCCGAGCCGGTCGTTATGCCCAACCCCATCGATTGGGGCCGCGAAGATGTGCACAAGGATTGGGTCGTGGGTGTGAAGTCCGGCAAGCAGCCCGGCTGTCATTTCGGCTACGCCGGCCCTTTCACCGAGGCCTACCAGCTCGGCAACATCGCCCTGCGCGTGGGGCATCGCATTGAATGGGACCCGCTGGCGTTCCGCATCACGAACTGCCGCGAGGCCAACCAGTATCTCAGCCGCGAATACCGGCGCGGCTGGGATCTCAAGGAAATCGCCGGGGATGCCGGCCGCGTTCCGGCTTGAGGAACCAAGCATGAAACTCAGATGGCTGATTCTGTTGCCCGCCCTGTGTGCGGCTGTCATCTATCTGACCGCCGCCGATTCTGCGAACACCGCTCCCAGGGAGCTGATGTTTGTCCCGGTGAAGATAGACGGTCCCGTTCACGACCCGCCGAACCACACTTACTGGTTCGGTCCCTTCGCCGAGTGCGCTTCGGTGCTCGATATCGACGGAGACGGAAAATTGGATATCGCGGCCGGCAGAAATTACTATCTCGCTCCTAAGTGGACTAAGTTTGCGGATTATCGCGACGGTGCGGAAACGAACGGCCCTGACGTGGATGATAACTACGAAGGGACGATGGACGTCAACAACGACGGCCGCCCCGACGTCCTCAGCTCCGGCTGGATGCGCCGCCAGGGCATCTGGTGGTACGAGAACCCCGGCAAGGTCGGGGTGAAGTGGAACTCCCACGCGTTGCTCGAAGCCGACGGGGTGGAAGGCATGGTCATCGGCAACCTTGCAGGGCGCGACGGCAAGGACGTCCTCGTGAACTACTTCGCCCGCAAACCCGGCCGCAGCCTGATCTGGTTCGAGCACATCGACGAGCCGCCGTGGTTCAAACAGCACACGCTCGGCCCCGAACACGTCGGCGTCAGCCACGGGAACGGCATCGGAGACATCAACGGCGACGGCCGCGACGATGTCGTCACCACCACCGGATGGTTCGAGTCGCCACCGCGTCCCACCGAGGACCCGTGGATCTGGCATCCCGATTACAGTTTTTCCGCGTACGGCTCAGAAAGGCCAGGCGGGGCCGGTTTGCCCATGCTCGTCACCGACGTAAACGAAGACGGCCTGAACGACATCATTGTCGGCTCCGATCACGGCTACGGGCTCGGCTGGTACGAGCAGAAAATGGAAAACGGCAAGCGCAGCTTCGTTCTCCATTGGATCGAAACGGACTATCCCACGTTCCACACTATGGCCCTGGCGGATCTCGACGGAGACGGCAAGCCGGAACTCATCACCGGCAAGCAACTACTGGCGCATAACGGAGGCGACGTCGGCGCTTTCGATCCTGTGTTCGTTTTCTATTACAAGATCGACAAAGGACGCTTCGAGCGCCACATCGTTTCTTACAGCTATCTCACGCCGTACTTTGGATCGGACAGCAAGGAACCACCGCCCAATTACGTGGTCGGGGTGGGAATGCGTTTGCAGGTGGAGGATATGGATGGGGATGGCAGGCCCGACATTGTGATCCCCTGCCGCACCGGCCTTTATATCTTCTTTAACAAAGGCTACCCGTCAAGAACGCGCGGAGTGAACTGGCTCCCCAAGCGGGAAAGCTATCCCTCGCACATTCCCTGGGAGACGAGGCAGCCGGCAAGAAAGAAATAGGAGAACTTACTCCGACTTATACGGCCCGAATACCTTGGTTACGCGGTGGCTCTCCGACTCGTCGTCCACGATCACGACGCGGTACTCGCCGCCGCCCGGCGATACCCGGATCACGATGTGCCCCCGCGCGCTTGCGATTTTCTCAATTCCGGTAACCACCAGCCGCGTCGCGTCGTGCAGGTCCGTCGCAAAAACTTCCCGCGGGCCCGGATACACCCGCTGCGACATTAGCCGCTGCCACACCCGCGTTGTCGGATGGCCGGTATCCCAAACTGAAAGCAGCCAGACGCGCGGGCGCAGCGTGGCCACAAAAAACTCGTTCTGCGAGTCGATGTATCCGTGGTGATTCAGAATGGCCGCTTCCACCGGGCCCACGGCCTTGGCCACGGGCGTTTCCACGTCGTGCCATTGCGGGAAGCCTTCCGAAGGAATGCCGGGAATGTCGCCGCCGTTGAAGAAGTCGAACCGGCCATAGCTCAACCGGAACGACGTGCTGCACATGTTTTCGCTCGGCCAGTCCGCGCGGGGAACTGAATCCAGCGGCGGAAAATGGCGCCGCGTCGCGGTGCCGACTCCGGTCCAGATCTCTCCGTTTGCGCCGATGTTGCGCACCTCGAACTCCGGATACGCCTTTGGATTGCGGCGAAGCACGATCTGGTCCTTGCGCCCGGGGACGAAGCGCTCCACCCGCATTCCGTTGCGCTCCGTCTGCCACTTCACGAAGGCGCGGTAATTCTTCGTCCCCGCGTCCTCGAGCGGAGCCGGGTAGTTGTAGTCGGGCCAGCCGCGGTCAAGCAGCGTGCCGATCCGCAGGCTCTCGCCCACCCGCGTCAGCCCCGTAAGCCTGTAGGCGCCCGATGCGGACATCGGCGTCTCCGGCCCCACCGCGCCCATGTGGTCGGCATGAAAGTGCGTCAGCAACACATAGTCGAGCGCCGGTTGGTCCATGTGCCGGAGGGCGTGGCGTATGTAGCGCTCGATCCACTCGCCTGCCGTCCGCGTGCCGTTGGGACGGTCCGGCGTGTGCTTCGGCGTCTTGCGCGCGTGCTCGCCCGCGTCCACCAGCATCGTCGTGCCGTCCGGGAAAATGTACAGCCCCGAATTCCCGCGGCCCGTGCTGATCTGGTGAATCTCAAGCATTCCCGGCTGCCAGGGAGTAATCTCTCGCCCGGCGGCGTCGTCCGCGGCGGCCGCAAGCTGAACCGCAACCACCGAAAAGAACAGGGACAGGACAGTGCGCACCATCATGTCCCGTCATTCTAATGCATCAAGGATTTTGCTGCGCGGGCAATCTTACCACGCTGAAGTTGCGCAGGCTCACCGTCTCCGCCGTCGGCCCGTTCATCTTACCCAGGAAATCGATTGTCAAAGGTGTGCTCAGCGAGTCCGGCGCGACGCCAACCGCCGCCTGGAACGTGAGCTGCGATCCCCAACTCTGAGCGCTGAGCTGCGTCCCGCCGGAGTAAATCGCCGCCTCGCCGCGGCCCGTCACCATCGTCTCGCCCGCCGCGCCGCTGCGCGAAACCAGCGTGCTACCACCCCAACGAACCTCAAATGAGAACCCCGTCAGCGTTCCCGAGTGCGCGTAATCGAACTTGATTTCCACCCGGTCTCCCGGTTTCAGGAGCCCGCCCGGGATGGTGCAGCTCCCCAGCCGCGTCAATCCGCTCGCGCTTGTCGACGCGCCTTCGCTCGCGCAGATCACCTGCGGCAGCGTGTGCTTTTGCCCGGCTTCAACCGTTTTGCGCGCCTGAATCCCGCTGTGATACCAGAAGTCCCCGTCGCTTGCCGTGTCTGGGTCCGCTGTACTCCCCGTGTCCTGCCACGCAGCGCGGCTCGCCGAAGTTGCCCCCCGGAACGACACCCCGGAGAACCGCCCCGCGGCGTCTATTTTCGCCAGCTCGCTCCCGCTTGCGTCCAACCAGCGCTGAAGCGGCTCGGCGCCTTGCCCCTGCCCGGCTCTCACTGTCAACGACGTCACTCCCATCGCCGGATACGAGTCGTAAACGTACAGCGTCGCGCCGCCCGTGTTGTTGCCCACGGAAAGCTTCCGGTTCGTGTTGTCCCACATCAGCCGCGCGGTGTTCTGCGCCAGGTTTCCCGACGCGTCTACGAACGGAACCGCGCCCGCCGTGAACCCTGTATACAGGCAGGTATTCCAGACCGCATCCGAACCGTTCGACATCAGGCACCGGTTCGGCGGCCCGATCGGCAGCCGTGTCCACACGGTTGGAGAACTGCCTTGCGCCACGATCAAATCCCCCCGCGACGGCGCCGCCGCAGCCGTGTCCGCGTGTATCGTGCTCAACAACCCGTGCGCGGTAGGCGTCCGCGCATCGGAAAGCCGCGGGTCCTGGTCCGTCACGTACCGGTTCGTGGCCGAGGGCGTGCCAAAAGTCCCGGCCAGCGCCGCCTTCTGCTGCGCCGTCGGATCGTTCGCGTTCGAATGCGTCGGATAATTCAGCGCCAACTTGCTCTCCCGGATTCCCGCCGCCTCGGCAACGTTCACGTCCGACACAACGCCGATTCCGAGCTGCGGGTCGAACACCGGAGCCGACGCGTCCCCGACGCGGTAGCTCGCCAGCAGCACGTCGCCTTCCTGCGGAATCGACCCCGGGGCGAAGGTGATCGTGTTCCCGCTGATCACGTAGTCAACCCCCTGCTTTTGCAGCAGCCCGTTCCGGTACAGCGACAGGCTCGTCTCCGGCGACGGCGCATCCGCCAGCGTGAACACCGCGTTCGACCCGTTGATCAGCCCCGCCGGCGTTTCGCCATCGGTAAAGACCGGCCCGTAGCTCGCCGGTTCGCCACAAGGGCCGGCCGTCCCGTCCACCCGCACGCAATCGCTCAGGTTGCCGGCGACCGCCTGAAGCGCCCCGTCCGCGTCCGCGAAAACCACCCGCGACGGCGCGTACCCCGCGCCCTTCACCGGCCGCATCGCCAGCTCTTCCACCAGCCCCACGACGTCCGACTGCTGAATCGGAAGCATCTCGGGCGGCGGGAGCGTTACCGCGCCTGATGTCGCCGTCACCCGCACGTCCCGCAGCCGCAGCGTCGCTGAACTCGGCGGCACGCTCCAGGTCTCCTGGAACTGGATCTTGCCGTCGCTGTTGTACCGCACCGCGTAGTACGTGCCCGGGGAAGCGTTCGTCGTCGGGACGAGCTGCACCCGCAGGACGCCGTTCACGATCGGCACGGTGAGGCTGTGCGTGGCGATGGTCGACGCATCCGCTGCCTCGAAACTGCGCCACTCGATCATCAGCGTGCCGTTAAACGGCGTGCCGTCGGCCTTGTATAGCACGTCCTGTATCGTCGTCAAAGGTGGGGCCGCCCACCCGATCGCCATCCAACATGCCGCCGCCGCCAGCCAGCGCACCGCCGTTCTCATCCTTAACCTCCGAAAAAAAGATTGGGCCCGGATCCACAAGAGAGCCGGGCCCCGCGCAGGGAGCGCAATTCGGTTTCAGTGTAGCGGCACACCTGGCGCGCGTCAGCTATTTGCAAAAACCTAAGTGAAAGGGAAACAGGGACTTATTTCGAGAGCTTCGCCGTGACCCCGCCCTGCGCCCCGGCGCGTTTTTCCCCGGCTTCGCATTACGCGCAGTTGGACGGACGATGCCCGGAGGGGGTGGAAGTGTGGACAAAAACACAACGGGCGCCGGAACCACTTGGTCCGCGGCGCCCGAAGTTTACTTACTGGTAGGTAGGTGTTGTTTACTCCGCCTCGAAGCTGAGGTCCTCGCCTGCTTCGTTCAGCCCGCCAGAGTAATGCAGCCGGGTCTCTTCCGCGTAGCCTTCGATGCCTTCGGCCATTGGAACCTCGGCCTCCTGAATCATCTCCTCTTCGAGCTCCTCTCCCGCGATCTTCACCCGGCGATAGTACTCCATACCGGTTCCGGCCGGGATGAGGCGGCCCATGATGACGTTTTCCTTGAGGCCACGCAGGTAGTCCACCTTGCCGTTGATGGCGGCTTCGGTGAGCACGCGCGTGGTCTCCTGGAAGGACGCCGCCGAGATGAACGAATCGGTCGACAGCGAAGCCTTGGTGATGCCCAGCAGCACCGCCCTGCCCTGCGCCGGACGGCCGCCCGCGGCCACCACCCGCTCGTTCTCTTCCCTGAACTTGAACTTGTCCACCACCTCTTCGGGCAGGAACTCGGTGTCGCCGATGTCCTCGACCCGCACCCAGCGCATCATCTGCCGGACGATCGTCTCCAGGTGCTTGTCGTTGATGTTGACGCCCTGCAGGCGGTAGACTTCCTGGATTTCGTTCACCAGGTACTTCTGCAGCTCGGTCTCACCCAAGACTTCGAGAATGTCGTGCGGGTTGCGCGGGCCGTCCATCAGCGGGTCGCCCGCCTTGACGCGCTCGCCTTCCTGCACGTTGATGTGGACGCCGCGCGGAATCAGGTATTCGCGTTCCTGGCCGTCGTCGCCGCGGATGATCACCTTCCGCTGCCCCTTGGTGATTTCGCCGTACTTCACCGTACCGTTGATCTCCGCGATGATCGCCGTCTCGCGCGGCTTGCGCGCCTCGAACAGCTCAACCACGCGCGGCAGACCGCCGGTGATGTCCTTGGTCTTGGTAGTGGCGCGAGGAATCTTGGCCAGCACGTCGCCGGCATGAACCTCGTCGCCTTCCTTGACGGTCAGGTGGGCGTGGGTCGGCATGAGGTAGCGCTTCTCTTCGCGCTTCCCGTCTTTTTCCGAACGCACGATGATGGTCGGCATGCGCTTCTCGTCGGGCGAGTCAACCACCACCCAGTGGGACATGCCGGTGATTTCGTCCATCTGCTCCTGCAAGGTCAAGCCGTCGATCAGGTCGCGGAAGTGAATGGTGCCGCTGACCTCGGTGAGAATCGAGAACGTGTACGGATCCCACTCGATCAGGATGTCGTTCGCCTTCACCTTGGCGCCGTCTTCAACGCGAAGCTTGGCGCCGTAAACCACCTGGTAGCGCTCCTTCTCGCGGCCCTTCTCGTCCACCACGGCCAGAATGCCGTTGCGGTTCATGGCTACGAGGTCGCCGGCCTTGTTGCGGACGGTGTTGATGTTGATGAACTTGGCGTAGCCGTCGGACTTGGTATCCTGCGTCGATTGCTCGGCAACCCTGGTCGCCGCGCCGCCGATGTGGAACGTGCGCATGGTGAGCTGCGTACCCGGCTCGCCGATGGATTGCGCCGCAATGACGCCGACCGCCTCGCCGCGCTCCACCAGCCTGCCTGTCGCCAGGTTGCGGCCGTAGCAAAGCTGGCAGACGCCGCGCTTGGATTCGCAGGTCAGCACCGAACGGATCTTCACCCGCTCGATACCAGCCGCCTGAATCGCCGCGGCCAGTTCCTCGGTGATTTCCTGGTTGACTCCGACGATCAGGTTGTTCTCATAGTCGTACTGGTCTTCCAGCGCGACGCGGCCCACAATGCGGTCGCGCAACGGCTCGATGATCTCGCCCGACTCGACGATGGGCTCCACGTAAATGCCGTTCGTCGTGCCGCAGTCGTACTCGGTCACGATCACGTCCTGCGCCACGTCGACCAGCCGGCGCGTCAGGTAGCCGGAGTCGGCGGTTTTCAGCGCCGTATCGGCCAAGCCCTTCCGCGCGCCGTGCGTCGAGATGAAGTATTGCAGCACGTTCAGGCCTTCGCGGAAGTTGGCCGTAATCGGGGTCTCGATGATGTCTCCGGACGGCTTGGCCATTAGGCCGCGCATGCCGGAGAGCTGGCGGATCTGCTGTTTCGAGCCACGGGCGCCGGAGTCCGCCATGATGTAAATCGGGTTGAGGTAGCGTCCGGTCCGGTCGTCCTCCTCCATCACCTTGAACATCTCCTCGGAGACGCGCTCGGTGACCTTCGACCAGATCTCGATGATCTTGTTCAGGCGCTCGCCGTTGGTGATGGCGCCTTCCACGTACTGGTTCTGGACGTTGATGACTTCGCGCTCGGCCTCCTTCACCAGAGCCGCCTTCTGCTCCGGCACCACCATGTCGTCGATGCCGATGGAAATACCGGCGCGGGTGGCGTAAGTGAAGCCAAGGTCCTTGAGCTTATCCAGCATCTGCACGGTGGTTTGCAGGCCGAACTTCAGATAGGCGTACTGGACGAGCTGCGTGAGGCCCTTCTTCTTCAGCAGGCCGTTGATGAACGGCATGTCCTCAGGCAGCGCGTCGTTGAGGATCACCCGGCCGACCGTGGTGTCCATGTCCACCTTGTTGTACTCGGCCGGCTCGGTGTACAGCACATTCTGGCTGTCGAACGCCTTGGTCAAATCGATCACGCGGCCCGTGTAGCGCAGCTTAATCGGCGTAAGCGTCTCGACCTCGCCCATCTCGAGCGCAATCAGCACGTCCTCCACCGAGGCGAACTTCTTGCCCTCGCCTTTCGTGCCCGGGCGCGCCTTCGTCAGGTAGTACAGGCCGAGCACCATGTCCTGCGTCGGGACCGCGATCGGCGCTCCGTGCGCCGGGGAAAGAATGTTGTTCGAGGAGAGCATCAGCGTGGCCGCCTCGATCTGCGCTTCCGGCGATAGCGGAATGTGAACGGCCATCTGGTCTCCGTCGAAGTCGGCGTTGAACGCCGTGCAGACCAGCGGGTGAATGCGGATGGCCTTGCCCTCGACAAGCACGGGCTCGAAGGCCTGAATGCCCAGGCGGTGCAGCGTGGGAGCGCGGTTCAGCAGAATGGGGTGGTCCTTGATGACCTCTTCGAGAATGTCCCACACCACCGGGTCTTGCTGTTCCACCAGTTCCTTCGCCTGCTTGATGGTGGTGCAGTGGCCGCGCTGCTCGAGCCGGTGATAGATGAACGGCTTGAACAGCTCGAGCGCCATCTTCTTCGGCAAGCCGCACTGGTGCAGCTTCAGCTCGGGACCGACCACGATCACCGAGCGGCCGGAGTAATCCACGCGCTTGCCGAGCAGGTTCTGGCGGAAACGCCCCTGCTTGCCCTTGAGATTGTCGGAAAGCGACTTCAGCGGGCGGTTGTTGGCGCCGCGCAGCACGCGGCCGCGGCGGCCGTTGTCAAACAGCGCGTCTACCGCTTCCTGGAGCATGCGCTTCTCGTTCCGGACGATGACATCGGGCGCATGCAGTTCGATCAGCTTCTTCAGACGGTTGTTGCGGTTGATGACGCGGCGGTAGAGATCGTTCAGGTCCGAGGTGGCGAAACGCCCGCCGTCGAGCGGCACCAGGGGCCGCAGTTCCGGCGGAATCACCGGGATCACGTCCAGAATCATCCACTCGGGCTTGTTGCCCGACTTGCGGAACGATTCCACGACCCGCAGCCGCTTGGCATATTTCAGCTTCTTCTGCTGCGACTGCTCGGTCTTCATCTTCTCGCGGATTTCCTGGCTCAGGGCCTCGACGTCGACCTTCTTGAGCAGCTCCTTGATGCCCTCGGCGCCCATCATGGCGACGAACTTGCCCGGGTACTCCTGGTCGAGCTGCCGCTTGCGCTCATCGCTGATCACTTCCGCCTTGGACAGATTCGGCACTTCGCCCGGATCGACCACTACGTAAGCTTCGAAGTACAGCACCCGCTCGAGTTCGCGCAGGGTGATGTCGAGCAGATAACCAATGCGGCTCGGCAGACCTTTGAAAAACCATACGTGAGAGCACGGACTGGCTAACTCGATGTGGCCCAGGCGCTCGCGCCTCACCCGCGACAGCGTCACTTCCACGCCGCACTTGTCGCAGATGACCCCGCGGTGCTTCATCCGCTTGTACTTCCCGCACAAGCACTCCCAATCTGCGACGGGGCCGAAAATCCGGGCGCAGAACAGTCCGTCGCGCTCCGGCTTGAATGTCCGGTAATTAATCGTCTCCGGCTTGGTGACTTCGCCGTGGGACCAGCTGCGAATTTTCTCGGGCGATGCCAGACTGATTCGGATCGAATCGAAGTCCGCAATCAAGTTGGCTCTGTCGTACGGAGAGGATCGGTACAAGGTCTTTGCCTCCTAATAAAAACTCTTGCTCGCAGATGGTGGCGTGGATCGCCGCCGCCTTCCGCGATCCACGCACCACGTTCCTTTAGTCAGCCGCGAGCGGCGCGGTGTCCATGAGCTCGCGCGGCTTCTTCATCAGCTCCACATCCAGGCAAAGCGACTGGAGCTCGCGGATTAAAACGTTGAAGGACTCCGGCACGCCCGGCTCGGCGGCCGCCTCGCCCTTCACAATGGCTTCGTAAATCTTCGCGCGTCCGTATACGTCGTCGGACTTGGCCGTGAGCAGTTCTTGCAGGATGTAGGCCGCACCGTATGCCTCCAGCGCCCACACCTCCATTTCGCCGAACCGCTGCCCGCCGAACTGCGCCTTGCCGCCCAGCGGCTGCTGCGTGATCAGCGAGTACGGCCCGATCGAACGGGCGTGGATCTTGTCGTCCACCAGGTGCGAGAGCTTGAGCATGTAGATGTAGCCCACCGTAACCGGCTGCTCGAACGGCAGCCCGGTCATCCCGTCGTACAGCACGATCTTGCCGGACGGCGGCAAACCCGCCTCGGCCAGCTGCTTCTTGATGTCGTTCTCGTTCGCGCCGTCGAACACCGGCGTGCTGTAGTACCTGCCCAGCTTGTTGGCCGCCCAACCCAGGTGCGTTTCCAGAATCTGGCCGACGTTCATGCGCGAGGGAACGCCCAGCGGATTGAGAATGATCTCCACCGGAGTGCCGTCGGGCAGATACGGCATGTCCTCTTCGGGAACGATCTTCGCGATCACGCCCTTGTTGCCGTGCCGGCCGGCCATCTTGTCGCCCACCGAGAGCTTCCGCTTCATCGCGATGTACACTTTGACGAGCTTGATCACTCCCGGAGGCAACTCATCGCCCTTCTTCAGCTTGGCGATCTTCTCTTCGGTGATCTTCTCGAGCACCGCGATCTGCCGCGAGGTCATCTCCTCGATCTCGTCGATCTGCTCGTTCAGCCGCGGATCTTTGTCCTTCAGCTTCATGCGCTTCAGGTCGCGGGCGCGCAGCTTCTCGATCACCTCGCGGGTGAGCTCACTGCCTTTGGTGAGCAGGCGCTTGTTGGTCTTCTCGTCGTGCAAATCGGCCAGGAGCTGTTTGCCCTCCAGCAGGGCAGCCAGGCGCTTGGCGCGCTCGTCGGCCAGAATCCGTTTCTCGTCGGCGAGGTTGCGGTGCAGCCTGGCGATCTCCTCCTCCTGGATCATCTTCGACCGCTCATCCAGCTCGGTGCCCTTCCGCGAGAAAACCTTGCAGTCCACCACCGTGCCTTCGATGCCCGGCGGGCAGTACAGCGATGCGTCCTTCACGTCGCCGGCTTTCTCGCCGAAGATGGCTCGCAGCAGCTTCTCTTCCGGGGTCAACTGCGTCTCGCCCTTCGGAGTCACTTTGCCGACCAGGATGTCGCCCGGCTTCACCTTCGCGCCGATCCGGATGATCCCGCTCTCGTCCAGGTTGCGCAGGAACGATTCCGCGATGTTCGGGATGTCCCGCGTGATCTCTTCCGGCCCCAGCTTGGTGTCGCGCGCCTCGATCTCGAATTCTTCAATGTGGATCGAGGTGTAGTAATCTTCCTTGACCAGCTTCTCGCTCACCACCACGGCGTCTTCAAAGTTGTAGCCGCGCCATGGCATGAACGCCACCAGCACGTTGCGGCCGAGCGCCAGTTCGCCCTGGTCCGTGCAGGGGCCGTCCGCCAGCACATCGCCTTTCCGGACCCGCTGGCCCTTCTTCACGATCGGCTTCTGGTTGATGCACGTGTTCTGGTTCGAGCGCTTGAATTTTGTCAGCGTGTAAATGTCGGCGCCGACCTCGCGCGAAAGCTGCCCTTCGTGGACATTGCCTTCCACCCGCACGATGATGCGCTCGGAATCCACCGAGTCCACAATGCCCGAGCGGCGGCAGATCACTACCGCTCCGGAGTCGCGCGCCGTGACGCGCTCCATTCCGGTTCCCACATACGGGGCCTCGGCCCGGAGCAGCGGCACCGCCTGGCGCTGCATGTTCGAACCCATCAGCGCGCGGTTCGCGTCGTCGTTTTCCAGGAACGGAATCAGCGACGCCGCCACCGAGACGAGCTGCTTCGGGCTGACGTCCATGTACTGGACCTCGTCGCGCCGCGTCAGCACGAAGTTCCCCGCCTGCCGGGCGTTCACGAGTTCGGGAACAATGCGTCCCTTCTCGTCCAGTTCCACGTTCGCCTGAGCGATAACGTACTTGTCCTCCTCCCAGGCCGAAAGGTACTCGCAATGGGCTTCATACTCGGGCGGCATCTTCTTGTCGCCGAGCTCCTGGATGACCTTCTCGATCTCCTGCCGCGGCACAATGTCGCCCACTTTGTAGTTCGTATCACCCGGGTTGAGGATCCGCACCTCGTCCACTACGTGGCCCTTGATCACACGCCGGTAGGGGCTCTCGATGAATCCGTACTCGTTGATCCTCGCAAAGCAGGAGAGCGAGGAAATCAACCCGATGTTGGGACCTTCCGGCGTCTCGATCGGACAGATGCGCCCGTAGTGCGTCGGGTGTACGTCACGAACCTCGAATCCAGCCCGCTCGCGCGACAGGCCGCCCGGCCCCAGAGCCGAGAGACGCCGCTTGTGCGTGATCTCCGAAAGCGGGTTGGTCTGGTCCATGAACTGGGAAAGTTGGCTGGAGCCGAAGAACTCGCGGATGGCGGCCATCACGGGCTTGGCGTTCACCAGGTCGTGCGGCATGGCCGTCGACATTTCCTGGTACACCGACATCTTTTCTTTGATCGCCCGCTCCATGCGGACCAGCCCGATGCGGAACTGGTTCTCCAGCAGCTCGCCGACCGCGCGGACGCGGCGGTTGCCCAGATGGTCGATGTCGTCCACCGCAAGCGAGCTCAGTTTCCGCAGTTTCAGCAGGTACCGGATGACGTCGTAGAAATCCTCCGGCGACAGCGTGCGGTTGTCCAGCGGCGTATGGTCCGGCTTGTCGTAGAGCTTGATGTTGAACTTCATGCGGCCCACGCGCGAAAAGTCGTACTTGCGCGGGTCGAAGAACATGCCCTGGAAAAGCTGGGTGGCGGTGTCCACCGTCGGCGGGTCGCCGGGGCGCAGCTTGCGGTAGATTTCCAGCAACGCGTCGGTCTGGCTCTTGACCGGGTCTTTCTTCAGCGTGGCGGAAATCACCGTGCCGGCGTCGTCGCGGTCGGGGAAGAACACCTCGAAGCTCTCGATTTCGGCATCGATCAGCCTGCCGATCGCGGTCGTGGTGAGTTCCTGGTTGGCCTCGATCAGCACCTCGCCGGTGCTCATGTCGACCACGTCAGCGGCGATGAACGCGCCCTCGAGATCGTTGGGGGCGACTTCCACCTGCTCGATCTTGGCCTTCTGAATCTCCTTCAGCACGCTGGAGGTGATCTTCCGGCCCTGCGGCACGATCGTCTCGCCCGTCTTCGTGGTGATCGGGTGGGAGAGCTTCATCCCCTGCAGGCCCGGAGAAACGTTCCAGAACAGCCGCTTGTCTTTGATGGAGATCTTGTCTATGCGGTAGAACGTGCGCAGGATCTGCTCGTCCGTCTTCAGGCCCAGCGCGCGCAGGAACACCGTCCCGTAAAACTTCCGCTTCCGGTCGATGCGGACATACAGCAGGTTCTTGTTGTCGTATTCAAACTCAACCCAGCTTCCCCGGTACGGGATGATCTTGCCGAGGTAGTAACCCTGGGCGGGGATCTTCTCGAAGAACACACCGGGAGAGCGGTGCAACTGCGAGACGATCACGCGCTCGGTGCCGTTGATGATGAACGTGCCGTTCTCGGTCATCAGCGGCACTTCGCCGAAGAAGACTTCCTGTTCCTTGATGTCGCGGACGGTGCGGGCGCCGGACTCGCTGTCCTTGTCGTAAACGGTGAGCCGGATGGTGACCTTCAGAGGCGCCGCATACGTCATGCCGCGCTCTTCGCACTCCGCCACGTCGTACTTGAGCTGAAGGCCCACCGGGTCGCCGCAGCGGTTGCAGAACGTGACGATGTTCTTGTTGAACGTGCCGCAGCGCTGGCACAACACGTCGCCGGCGTGGAACGGATCGGTGCGAATCGTGGCGCCGCAACTCGGGTTGCGGCAGGTAGACCGCAGGTGATGCAAGCCCTTCAGGTTTCCGCACTTGCATTCCCAGTTGCCGATTGAGTAATCGACGAAGTCCAACTGGCTCAGCCCGCGGAAGTCCGAGATGGGAAATACCGAATTAAAGACGCTCTGAAGGCCGACATCTTCCCGTTCGCTCGGGAGCAGGTCCATTTGCAGGAACCGCTCATACGATTTCTTCTGGACCTCGATAAGATTCGGGATGGGAATCGACGTCTTAATCCGGGAAAAATCCACTCTCTCCCGGGACGCGCCATTTGCCGCATTCTGCATTCTTTAAACTCCTGAGAGCCGATAGGCTACAGCACAAGGCTATGTAACAGGCAAACACAGGCGCCAGCCTCCAGCGGCCGGTGCCAGAGTGACGCTAGTTGCCAGAGACCGGGCCCCGCCACGGCCCGGACCGGACTCCTCCGGCTGGGCCTGCCGGAGCGGTATTGCAACCAGGGAATCAAAAAAACAGTGATCTTGCGAGTGAAGCGGAGTCGCGGAAAGGAAGGATAAACCGCATTCTGATCCAGCGGGAGCTATGGTGCTTCTACACACACCCGCTTTAGCTTCAAACGGTCTGAAGACAGAAAAACAGGATGCGAGGTTCACGCACACTCGTTGTGGAATAAGCCCAGAATCGAGTCTATCAAACTCGCCAACGGGCGTCAACTGCCCCCACCCGGACTTTTCCGTATCCGGCGGAAAAATCAGCTAAAACGGGGCCCCTGCCCCGCACAGGGCGGGACCGGCGTGCCCCGTCCTTACTTCACTTCCACGGTAGCGCCAGCGTCCGCGAACTTCTTCTTGATGGCTTCGGCTTCTTCCTTGTTCACGCCTTCCTTGATCGTCTTGGGAGCGCCATCGACCAGGTCCTTGGCTTCCTTCAGACCCAAGTTCGTGACCTCGCGGACCGCCTTGATGACGTTGATCTTGTTCGGCCCAACTGCCTGGAGGATAACGGTGAACTCAGTCTTTTCCTCAGCCGCGGGAGCTGCCGCCGCCGCAGTCGCCACCGGAGCTGCCGCTACCGCTGCTGCCGCCGCCGACACGCCGAAAGCTTCCTCAATCCCCTTCACGAGTTGCGACGCTTCCAGCAGCGTCAGACCCTTAATCTGTTCCAGAATCGCGTTTACGTCCGCCATTTGTTTTTCCAAACTCCTTGATCGCTTGTAGCCGTAGCTTACTCCCGCCTCCCGGCGGCAAGCCGCAAGCCACAGGCTCTATTGCTCTTTAAACTTTTTCTCCTTGACAGCCTCGTTCAGGACCACGGCCAGGTTCCTGGCCACCCCGTTCAGAGCCACCGCCAACCGCTGCGCGGGCGAGTTCACCAGAAACATCAACATGCCGATCAACTGCTCCTTCGACGGCAAGTTGGCCAGATCCTGGATCGTCCTGATGTCAATGACCCGCCCTTCCACCATGCCGGCCTTGAATACCAGCGTGGGATTGGCTTTCGCGTACGTCGTGAGCGCCTTGGCGAGCGCCACCGGGTCCGAGTCCGTATAGGCCAGCGAGGTCATCCCCGTTATGCCTTTCAGCATGCTCTCTGCGCTCGTCCCCTCAGCCGCCTTCTCCGCCAGGTTGTTCTTCACCACCCGGTACCGGCCGCCGGCCGCGCGGATTGCCTTACGCAGCTCGAAATCCTGCGCCACCGTGAGCTTCTCGAAGCCGGTCACGAACAGATGGCGCGCCTGCTCCAGCTCCTGGCGAAGCGCCTGTACTTCTTTCTGCTTGTCCGATCTCTTTTTCACGATTGTTCTCCGTGCGGAAGGCTTAGATAGCCCTGGTGTTGAACGGGGTAACGTCCAGGCTCACCCCAGGCCCCATCGTCGAGCAGATCGTGGCGCTCCGAACGTACTTGCCCTTGGCCGCCGCCGGCTTGGCCCTGACTACCGCCTGGATCAGGGTCAGGGCGTTCTCCACCAGCTTCGGAGCCTCGAAGCTCGATTTGCCCACCGGAGCGTGGATAATTCCGGTCTTGTCCACACGGAACTCCACTTTTCCGGCTTTCACTTCCCGCACCGCCTTGCCGACTTCCATTGTCACCGTGCCGGTCTTCGGGTTCGGCATTAGCCCGCGCGGGCCGAGCACTTTACCCAGCCTGCCCACGGACCGCATCATATCCGGGGTCGCGATCACCGCGTCGAAATCCAGCCATCCCCCCTGGATCTTCTGCACCATGTCTTCGCCGCCGACGAAATCCGCGCCTGCTTCCTCGGCTTCCTTGTACTTATCGGGGCCGGCGATCACCAGCACCCGCTTGGATTTACCCAGCCCGTTCGGCAGCACAACCGTGCCCCGGACCATCTGGTCGGCGTGCTTCGGGTCAACGCCAAGGCGCAGGTGCAGCTCGATCGTCTCGTCGAACTTGGCGAATTTCATCTTCTGGACCAGCGGGACGGCCTCTTCCAGGGAATACGGCTCCGGCCGGAGTTGCCCGATGGCAGATTGGTACTTTTTTCCTCTTTTGTGAGCCATGTTACCTCATTGGTGCGAACGGCCCCGCCCCGTTCCGGGCAGCGCCTCCCACTGAAGTTGTGCGGATAAACTAAACATTCTACACGAAACGGCTAGACGACGTCCACTCCCATCGACTTGGCCGTCCCCTTCACGGACCGGATGGCCGCCTCCAGCGTAAAGCAGTTCAGGTCGGCCATCTTGATTTTCGCGATCTCCTCGATCTGCTTCTCCGTGATCTTGCCGACTTTCACCTTGTTCGGCTCCGCCGACCCCTTGGCCAGGCTGACCGCACGCTTGATGAGCACCGGCACCGGCGGCGTCTTGGTGATGAAGGTGAAAGACCGGTCCGCATAGATCGAGATCACCACCGGGATGATCAGGCCCTCCTGGTCCTTGCCGGAGGTCTTGGCGTTGAACGCCTTGCAGAACTCCATGATGTTGACGCCCTGCGGGCCCAACGCCGTGCCAACCGGGGGAGCAGGCGTCGCTTTCCCTGCCGGAATTTGCAGCTTCACTTGCGCAACAAGTTTCTTTGCCATACGTAAACCTCGAACGGGAAACGCGGAGCGCCGGAACTGCCCGCCCACGCTCTACGGTCCGAGTTCCGCGATCCTTCGATCAGACTTTCTCTACCTGCCCGAATTCCAGTTCCACCGGAGTGGCGCGCCCGAAAATCGTCACCAGCACGCGAAGCGTGTTGCGTTCCGTGTTGACTTCGTCCACCTTACCCGAAAAGTTGCTGAACGGGCCGTCGTTGATCCGCACCGTCTCGCCCTTTTCGAACGTCTGCTTGGGACGGGGCCGCTCGGCCGAAGTGGCCTGACGGTACAGGATTTCGTTCACCTCGGTGGCGCTCAGCGGCACCGGGGTGGTCCCGCCGCCGACAAACCCGGTCACCCGCGGCGTCGATTTCACCGCGTGCCACAGGTCGTCGTTCATGTCCATCTCTACCAGAACGTAGCCCGGGTACATCAGCCGCTTGCTGGTGACCTTTTTGCCCTGCCGGACTTCCACGACCTCTTCGGTGGGTATCAGAATCTGCCCAATCCGGTCGGCGAATCCGAAAGCCTGCGCGCGGCTGCGGAGGGATTCCGCCACTTTGTGCTCAAATCCCGAATAGGTGTGGATAATGAACCACTTCTTCGAGGGATCCTGCTCGATCTGCGGCGGCGTGGCTTCTGCCTGCTCGCCGGAGTCGCCTGCTGCATCCTCGGTGCTGTCAGACTGCAAAGAGGATTCCTCCGGCTCCTGAGTCAAGCCGTTCTCCTCCTCTTCCTGCTCCGGGTTGGCTTTCCATTCTTCCGCCATACGGCACCACCCTGCTAATTGGTGAAAACTCTAAAAAGCCTGCTTATCGCTCTCGTGAATACAGTGTCGATGACCGCGAAGTATGCAGCGAAGGCGAAAACCGTCACAACCACGATCGCGGTAGTCGCTTGGACCTGCTTGCGTGTCGGCCAGGTGACGCGACGCATCTCCATCTGCAATTCCTGCACGTAGTCTTTTACTCTTACCGGCCACCGCCGGATTCTCTCGACTAACGAATTGCCTTCCATTGTTACACCCTGCCGCTTGTCACCGGCATCGCTGGTACATTTACGGGAACCCTTCTCGTCGGATTCCTGGGAATGGTCCGGAAGCCCTGGTTGGCAGGGGCGGAGGGATTCGAACCCCCACTCGCGGTTTTGGAGACCGCTGGTCTACCGTTAAACCTACGCCCCTGCATGGGTCGTATCGCTTCGGCCACCACGGCAGTCGAATTCACCCTGACTGCCAGTGACTCCCTGTAGTGTACCTGATCTTCTTTAATTTTACCGTGGGCCGGTCTTAAATTCCGCTCCGGCCTACTTGATCTCCCTGTGCGGTTGGTGCTTCCGGCAGAAGGGGCAGAACTTTTTCAGTTCCAGCCGCTCAGGCGTCGTCTTCTTGTTTTTCGTCGAAGTGTAGTTCCGCCGCTTGCACTCGGTGCACTGGAAGGTGATCATTTCCCGTGGCATTCAGCTCTCACCCGCCTATTCCAAGATCTCGGTCACCGTGCCGGCGCCGACCGTACGGCCGCCTTCGCGGATCGCAAACCGCAGCCCCTTGTCCATGGCCACCGGCGTGATCAGCTCCACTTCCAGCTCCACGTTGTCGCCCGGCATC